>LKMJ01000417.1_pt1 | contig 32163 bp, 34 predicted proteins | sample 643391 | NCBI WGS metagenome assembly LKMJ01 (sample SAMN04112250, study PRJNA286221) | soda lake metagenome | biome: soda lake; feature: Kulunda Steppe; material: water; isolation source: sample PL-Br10 brine of Picturesque Lake | place: Russia: Kulunda steppe | collected 2010-07 | reverse complement strand
CTCATTGCGAAAGACATCCCCCTCCATGATTTCGAGTTCCGTCTCCGGCGTGACATTGGCATAGGCCCGCAGCCGGTGCTGGTCGCTGACCTCCCACAATCCGCCGAAATAGGCCGTTATGGGGGATGTCTGGTATTCATCCTGTGACTGCTTGCTGTTGAACAGCATGTCGGTGAATACCAGTGCTGCGACCGCCTGGTGGCCGTTGGGGTGGCGGTAACTGAGCTCCGGCTGAAGATCCGTCTGGGACTTGTCGCCATCCACATCCGCCATCATGCGCAGATTCCAGTTGGAGTGGGGGGAGAAGCCCAGCCCGATCAGGTTGCGGTCAAAGCGTCCATCGTAATCCTCGGAGCGACGGAATCGGTATTGGAAATCCAGTCTCTCGCTGAACTGATGGGTCGTCTGGATGGCCATGTCCAGAAACAGCTCGTCGCTGCGCGAGCTTCCACCTGTGCCGATCAGTCTTTCCTGCGGGATCGGGCTGGCAGTAACAGGCAGCTGGGGCATGAAACTTGCGCGATGAATAAAGCTTTCGGCATTGTAATCAAACTCCCGGCCGTCCAGCACCTGGGCCTGTCGGAAGGGCTGGGGTTCCATGCGCAGGTCCTGGGTGAAGGCCGCCATTGCCGGGGGCGCCGCCGCAATCAGCAGTGACACGGCCAGACTGAGTACTTTTGTGTTGGCTCGGGCTCCGTTCCAGCAGCTCTGATTCATCAGGACGTCCTGTTGCGATTGGTTGCGAAAACGCACGATTTACGCTGGCATTATTCCACCCAACAGCCAGAGCGACAACATTCTGGCACTGGCTTTGCCTTGCCTGCATTCCCCGCCACTGCTAAAGTTCCGGCATTCAGTCATCGGCCCCTGGCCTTTCCGGGGCACAGGGCCGAAAATTCCAGAAACCGTATATTCAGGTTGAAAATACTCTGATGCTCATCAAAAGACTCCGAGGTGCGTTTTCCAGCGACCTTTCCATTGATCTGGGGACCGCCAACACGCTGATATTCGTGCGTGGCCGCGGGATCATCCTGGATGAACCCTCTGTCGTCGCTGTCAGCACGTCCAACGGCCAGAAGAAAGTGGCTGCCGTGGGCGGAGAGGCCAAACGCATGCTCGGGCGTACGCCCGGTAACATTACGGCCATTCGCCCGCTCAAGGACGGTGTCATTGCCGACTTTGTGGTGACAGAGAAGATGCTGCAGCACTTTATCCATAAGGTGCACGAAAACAGCTTCATTACCCCCAGTCCGCGGGTACTTGTGTGTGTTCCCAGCAAATCCACCCAGGTGGAACGCAAGGCCATTCGCGAGTCGGCTCTGGGTGCCGGGGCACGTGAGGTGTTTCTGATTGAGGAGCCCATGGCAGCGGCCATCGGCGCGGGTCTGCCGGTTGAGGAAGCCAGTGGGTCGATGATTGTGGATATCGGCGGGGGGACGACCGAGATTGCGATCATATCCCTCAATGGTATTGTTTACGCCGAGTCCGTTCGCGTTGGCGGCGACAAGTTTGATGAGGCCATCGTGACCTATGTGCGGCGCAACTATGGCAGCCTGATCGGTGACTCAACAGCCGAGCGGATCAAGCACGAGATCGGCTGTGCCTATGAAGGGCTGGAGGTTCGCGAGATCGATGTGCGTGGACGTAATCTGGCTGAAGGGGTGCCCCGGCAGTTCACGCTCAACAGCAACGAGATTCTTGAGGCTCTGCAGGAGTCGCTGGCTCAGATCGTGCAGACGGTCAAGAGTGCACTTGAGCAGTCACCGCCTGAGCTGGCCTCCGACATAGCCGAGCGGGGCATTGTGCTGACCGGCGGTGGTGCGCTGCTGCGGGGGCTGGATAGCCTGATCAGTGAGGAAACCGGGCTGCCTGTGGTAGTGGCGGAGGATCCGCTGACCTGTGTTGCACGTGGCGGCGGCAAGGCTCTGGAACGCATTGATCGGGCTGGAACCAGCATGTTCACCCACGACGGTTGAGGCGGTAAGCGGGGCCGCGCCCGCCTCGAAACAGAATGACCGACCCTGACCGCCGCTGCCGTTGTCACGCCAGCGGCGGCTGTCGTTTGAAAACGGGAGACGGCTCATCAACAACCTCTTTACTCAAGGTCCGCTGCTCAGCGCCCGGTTAATGGTCGTGATACTGCTTTCCGCAGCGCTGATCGCGTCGGATGTGTTCCTGCCCTACGGTGACCGTGTTCGCAGCTGGCTGACGACCGGGCTTACGCCGGTCTATTGGCTCGGTGATGCCCCGCGCCGCAGTGCTGAGTGGCTTTCGGATGTGACCGCCAGCCGCAGCGAACTGCTTGAGGAAAAAGAAGCGCTGCAGGCGCGGCTTCTGGTGCTCGAGCGTCGTGCCCAGCGGTATGCATCTCTGGCGGCGGAAAATACCCGTCTGCGTGAACTGCTCAACGCTTCGGCTGAACTGGAAGATACTGTGCTGGTGGCGGATGTGATCGGCATTACACCGGATCCACTGTCCCATGAAATCATTCTGGATAAAGGCGAGCGTGATGGGGTTACGCGGGGGCAGGCTGTTCTCGATGCTGAGGGCCTGATGGGCCAGATTGTCCACACCAGTGCGTTTTCATCCCGGGCGGTACTGATATCGGATAACAGCCATGCGGTGCCGGTGGAGGTCAATCGCAGCGGCGTGCGTGCGGTGCTGCTCGGAGGTGGGGACATGAACCAGCTGGAACTGGCCCATGTGCCTGATACGGCCGACATCGAGGTGGATGATCTGCTGGTCAGTTCCGGGCTGGGAGGGCGCTTCCCCCAGGGGTATCCGGTGGCGCGGGTCAGTGTGGTCGAACACAACCCTGCTGAACCTTTCGCCCGGGTTGTCGCTGAGCCGCTGGCCAGACTGGATCGCAGTCGAATGGTGATGGTGGTCTTTACCAACGAGGCGGACGCCGAAGAAGTCCCGGTCGAAGAGGTGGATTGAGGTGATTCTGCGCGAGGTGAACTACTCCATTTTCATTCTGTGCGCGGTGCTGGCTCTGGTGGGAACCATCTCGCTTTTTCCCGCGTCGGTGGCTGAATGGCGCCCGGAATGGGTGGGGCTGGTGGTGGCCTACTGGGTACTGCGGGCCCCCCAGACCTTTGGCATCGTGACCGCATGGGTGCTGGGTCTTCTGTTGGATGTGCTGCGGGCTGACATTCTTGGCGTCAATGCCCTGGCCATGGCGCTGGTGGCCTTTCTGGTACTCAGTGCCCATCAGCGGCTGCAGATGTTCCCATTGGCGCAGCAGTCGCTGCTGGTATTTCTGTTCATCGGGCTGGCGCAGATGGTTGTTCATTTCCTGCAGCAGCTTCTGGGCCAGCACAGTGGCGGCTTTGACTATCTGTTCCCGGCCATCACCAGCGCTCTGATATGGCCCTTATTCCTGCTTTTCTGGGATGGCGTCAATCGCAAACTCGGGTAAATCTATGACTGCTTCCTCTTCCGGGCCTTCACTCATTCTGGCCTCAGCATCTCCCCGGCGCCGTGAGCTGCTCGAGCAGATCGGGCTGTCCTTTCAGATCCAGCCGGTGGCCATTGATGAAACACCGCACGAGGGCGAGGCAGCGGATCTCTATGTGTTGCGTATGGCGCGGGAGAAGGCTCTGGCCTGTCAGGGGGTCCAGAGCGCTGCTAATGCACTGGTGCTGGGCGCTGATACCTCTGTGGTGCTCAACGGCAGCATCATGGGTAAACCACAGGATCGGCAAGAGGCTCGGGCCATGCTTGAAGGGCTCTCGGGGCGTCGCCATCAGGTCATGACTGGTGTGGCGCTGGCTGGCGGTGACGCCGTGCGTGAACGGGTGGTGAGCACGGCTGTGGCGTTCCGCCGGCTCTCGGAGCCTGAGATTGAGGCCTACCTGGCAACTGACGAGCCCTGGGATAAGGCGGGTGCCTACGGAATCCAGGGGCGTGGCGGGATTTTTGTGGAGCGTATCGAGGGCAGCTACAGCGCTGTTGTTGGTCTGCCACTGGAGGCTACGGCGGATCTGCTGGCACAGTCCGGACAGCCCGTCTGGAACCTTTGGAGAAGTTATGAGTGAGGAAATTCTGATCAACGTCACGCCTGTGGAGACCCGGGTGGCGCTGATCGAAAATGGCGTACTCCATGAGGTCTATGTGGAGCGTGCCAACAGCAAGGGAATTGTGGGCAACATCTACAAGGGCAAAGTGGTGAGGGTGCTGCCGGGCATGGAGGCGGCATTTGTGGATATCGGCCTGGAACGGGCCGCCTTTATCCATGCCTCGGATGTTGCGGATCTGGGGGCGCGGGATGAAGGCGGAGATTCCCAGCGCACGGTCCCGGATATCCGCTCGCTGTTACGCGAGGGGCAATCGATCATTGTCCAGGTCACCAAGGACCCGATCGGTACCAAGGGCGCGCGACTGACCACCCACCTTTCCATTCCCTCCCGCTATCTGGTCTATATGCCGGCAGTGACCCATGTGGGGGTGTCTCAGCGGATCGAGGATGAACAGGAACGCCAGCGCCTGCGCGATCTCATCCAGAAAGGGGCGCACGAATACGGTCTGGATACCGGGGGCTATATTGTCCGCACGGCCGCCGAGGGCGTGAATGAGGAGGATATCCGCCGCGACATGGACTATCTCAACCGCCTGTCCACGTCCATCATGGAGGGAGCGCGGGATATTCAGGCGCCGTCGGTGATCTATGAGGATCTGCCGCTTTACATCCGCACGGCCCGGGATCTGGTACGGCCGGCTACGGAGAAGATACGCATTGATTCCAAAGAGAGCTATGACAGGCTGCTGGAGTTTGCGGACCGGTTTGTCGGGGATCTGCACGAGAAGATTGAATATTACCCCGGAGAGCGTCCCATCTTTGATCTGTACAGCGTCGAGGATGAGATCCAGAAGGCGCTGAGCCGGCACGTCAAACTCAAATCCGGCGGTCATGCCATCATCGACCAGACCGAGGCGATGACCACCATCGACATCAATACCGGTGCCTTTGTGGGGCACCGCAATCTGGAAGAAACCATTTTCAAGACCAACCTGGAGGCGGCCCGTACCATCAGTCGGCAGTTACGGCTGCGTAATCTGGGTGGCATCATTATCATTGATTTCATTGACATGGAGGATGCCGAGCACCAGCGTCAGGTGCTGCGCATGCTCGAGAAAATGCTTGAGCGTGATCATGCAAGAACGAAAATCACCGGCGTGTCCGAGCTGGGGCTGGTGGAGATGACGCGTAAGCGCACCACGGAAAGCTTGGGGCAGTCGCTATGCGAGCCCTGTCCCGTCTGCGAGGGCCGTGGTTTTCTCAAGACACCGGAGACGGTGTGCTACGAGATCTTCCGCGAGATCCTGCGCGTCAATCGCGCCTACGACGTGGAGGGCTTTCTGGTGCTGGCTGCCCAGAATGTGATCGACCGGCTGCTCGATGAGGAGTCGGACAATGTGGCCGATCTGGAAACCTTCATTGATAAGACCATCAAGTTCCAGGTCGAACTGGTGTACAGTCAGGAACAGTACGACGTGGTTCTGCTTTGACCCGCGCCGGACCTCTGGCATGCCTGAGCTGATGGTCTTCGCCAAATGGACGAGACACAAGCAGTAACCCCTACAGCCAGTCGACGCCTGCTGCGTTGGGCGGTCAATCTTGTCTGGACTCTGGCACTTCTGGTGCTGGTGCTCGTGGCGCTGTATATCGGCCTGGGGCGCCAGGTGATGGGTAATGTGCATCACTTCCAGAACCAGATTGAGCAACACCTGGAAGTACTTCTGGGGCAGCCTGTAAGCATTGGCCGCGTCGAGGGCGACTGGCGCGGTTCCGATCCCATTCTCCGCGTAAATGACCTGCGCCTGGATGGCGGGGGAGGTGATGGTGCCTCCCTTGGTGAGCTGCGCATCCGTCTCGACAGCCTCGCCTCGCTGCAGCGTCTGCGTCTGGTTTTTGCCGACCTGTCCGTCAGCGATGCAGACCTTACCCTGGTGCAGGGGGAGGATGGACGTCTGGGGCTGCGCGGGCTCTGGGTACCTGATGAGCCCTACCCGCAGCTTCCTCCCCTGACACCAGATGCCCCGTCGGAAGCGCTCAGTACACGCATTGACCGTTGGATCAAGTCACTGGGCGAGCTGCTTTCCGATCCGGTGGTTCTTGGACAGCAGCTGAAGGTTTCTTTGGAAACACCGGATGGCACCGTCCGCGATTTTGAGGTGCCACGGGTTGAGCTGGGTTTCGAGGATGGGATGTTCAGGGCTGACGGCCGGCTGAACAGGGCTGGCGATGGTGAGCGGGTTGCTCTGTTCGTGCTTGAAGGGCGCCACGTCTTCAGTGGCGGGTTCACAGGTCGGGCATTCATTGATGTCTCTTCCCACCGCCTGTTTGACCCGCTCATCGAACGCTACGACTGGCAGCAGCTGAGTGCGGTGAGTGCCGAGGCCAGCGCCCGGGGGTGGGCGGACTTTGAGCAGGGCCGGCCGGTCCGGGCTTTGGCTGAACTCGATGCTCCCCATCTGCAGCTTGCCGCCAGCGGGGCGGAATTCGATCCCATTGAGGATCTGTCGCTGAGCATGGGGTGGCGCAGTACGGATACGGGCTGGGAGGTGGCCCTGTCGGATCTGGCCTATCGCTGGGCCGGGACGGTGAGTGAACCGGCCTCGGCGCTGTTGCGCCGTGATGGGGAAATTCTGCGGCTACAGGCCGATCATCTGGATGCCGGGCCGCTGGGCCGGCTGATGCTGGCGACCGGTATTCTCCCGCCCCGGGCACATGAGGAGCTTGAGAATTTCTCACCACAGGGGCGCGTTGGCAACCTGGACATGCGTATTGCTGACGCTGCGGATTGGTCCCTGGCGGCTGAACTGGAAAACCTCAATGTCGAGGCGCATGAAGGGGTGCCAGAAGTCCAGGGGCTTGATGGTTTTATTTCAGTGGGCCCGGAGCAGGGGCGGCTGCTGCTCGAGCCGGGGCCAATGAAACTGGGATTTCCGGAGTTGTTTACGGGACCCTGGCGCTTTGACCGGTTTGCCGGTGCGATACGCTGGCAGCGACAGCCACAAGGGATCCGGGTGAGCAGCGACAACCTGGATGCCCGTTATGGTGAACAGGCACGGTTCAGTGGGGGCTTTGGCCTGCGTCTGCGTCCGGATGATGAGGATATGCTGTCACTTCGCATTGGAGTCGAGCAGGGGCGAGCCGATATGCTGGCGGATTTTGTGCCTCGTCATGTGGTTCCCGCAGGACTCTATGAATTCCTCAGTGAACAGGTGGGGCCGGGCCAGGTGGATCGCGGCTGGTATTACGGAAGCGGGGCCATCGGGGAAGAGGTGGCGCACCCCTCCTTCACCTCCTCCATGTTCTACGAATTCAGCGATACGACACTTGAGTACCACGAGGACTGGCCAGAGCTGACCTCAGCGTCGGGTACCGCCCGGGTGCAGAACGCCAATGCAGTGATTGATCTGGAAAGCGCAGAAGCGGGCGGTCTGGCGCTGTCTCCCAGTGATGTAAGGCTTGGACCATCGCCGGATGGGTTGCGGGTGGATATCAATACCGGTGCCCGGAGTACGACGGAACTTCCCGGGCCAGTCTGGCGTGAGCAGAGTCCGCTGGGAGGGCTGCTGGGAGACTGGATCCATGATGTGCAGCTGCTTGGCGATGCTGATATCGGGCTGCACCTGAGCCTGTTCCCGGATACTCCGGAGCGTGAGCCGGATCTTGAGTTCAGTCTCGATATGGCCGATGCCCGTTTCCACTACAGTCCGTTGGGGCTGGACTGGGATCGTATTGATGGCCGTATCGCTTTTGACAGCAGAAAGGGCTTTGAGGATACCGAACTCAGCGCGCGCTTTCTGGGTGAGCCCATCGTGATCGAAGTGGAGGAATCCGCGGATCGGCCTGTGCGCTTCACGCAGCAGGGGCGTCTTCTGTGGTCTGAACTGGAGCAGCGCCACGGCATCATGCTCCCGGGTGTTGAGGGTGCGGCCGAATATACAGCCCGTTTCCGCCCAACTGAGGGGCCTGAGTTGAGGCTTGATGCGGCCCTTGAAGGGACGCAGTCGCAATGGCCTGAACCCTTGAACAAGGACCCCGGAGAGCTTCATACCCTTTCGGGCAGGCTGGATTTCTCAGAGCCGGGGCGTGTCAGGATCCGGGGGAGCTGGAATCCTGTGCTGGCTTTCAACCTGAGTCTGGCCGAGGGGGGGCTGGAGCGCGGTGCCATAACCCTGGGCGCGCGCTCGACGGCGCTGCCGAGCGAACCGGGTCTGCTGATCGGTGGTGTTGCAGGGGCTGTTGAGCTGGGGGACTGGCAGGCGATGGCTCAGCGTGTCCGGGACTCCGGGGTGAGTGAGGGCGAGGAAGAGGAAGAGGCTGACACCACGCTGGGTTCATGGATGCCACGTCCGCGTTTTGACCTGCGGGTGGCCGAGGTGCATTCCGCCGGGCGCAATTTTGGCCCTGTCCACTTTGAGGCGACGCCGGTTGGCGGAAAGGGCTGGAATCTGGCCCTGATGGGTGAGCGCGTTGGGGGGCAGATCCGGATCCCGGAAAAAGGGCCGGAACAGGGCATGAATGTGGCGCTTGAGCACCTGTCTGTTCCTGCGCTTGACGACGACACGGTTGCTGAGCGGGTCCCTCCCGGATCGGAGCATTCCGATATGGAACTGGAGCCGGAGCAGTTCCAGGCTATGCCGCCTGTTGCTGTATCGGTGGACAGGCTCTCGGTAGCTGAGCGTGAGCTTGGGCGATGGCGGTTTGATCTGGAGTCTGCCAGTGACCGGCTCGCTGCACGTAATATGGAAGGTCAGATCGGGGCGTTGCAGGTCGCGGGCGATCTGTTGTGGCTGCGCTCTGGGCAGGGTGAGGAAAGCCGCTTCGAGGGCACGTTGACCGGCGGTTCCATCCAGGATCTGGAGCGGCTGTTCAATCAGCCTGTACCGTTACGCAATGCACGCTCAGACGTCACTCTGGAGCTGAGCTGGCCCGGCTCGCTGCGGGATATTTCACTTGCGGGTATGACAGGGCGTCTGGGCTTCCGCCTGGAGGATGGCACCATCGAGGAGGAGAGTGAGGCGGCCCAGGTTTTCCGCATTTTCGGTCTGCTCAATACGGATACGATCTGGCGGCGGTTGCGCCTGGATTTCTCTGATGTCTATGAGGCGGGCATACCTTTTGATGAGCTTGAGGGCAACGCCGTGATTCATGAGGGGCGCCTGATTCTTGATCCGGAGGTGGTCATCCAGGCTCCCAGTGGTGGGTTCCGGATGAGCGGGGAAAGCGATCTGACCGATGGCAGCCTGGATATGCGCCTGGTGGTGGTGTTGCCGGTTACCCAGAACCTGCCACTGGCGGCAGTCGTGCTGGGCGTGGCGCCGCCTGTGGGAGGGGCCCTGTTTCTGGTGGACCGGCTTTTTGGTGGGGCGCTGAGCCGTGTGACCAGTGCCACCTATACCATAGAGGGCAGCTGGGATGATCCCGAGGTGAGCCTGCGCAATCTGTTTGACACGGAATCGGATTTACGGCGTTATGAAAGGCCTGAAATCAACGATCTTCCGGATGTCGACGGTGCACCGGAAGCGAAAGAGGAGGCGCCCGAATGACGGATGCAAAGCGTGTTGCCGCGATTCAGATGGTGAGTGGCTTCGAGCTGGCTGATAATTTTGTCCAGGCGCGCCGGTTGCTGGAGGAGGCTGCCGCCCAGGATGCGGCAGTCGCCGTCCTGCCGGAGAACTTTGCGGCCTTCCAGAATCGCAGGCTGGCTGAGTTGGGGCAGGCGGAGTGTCGCGGTGGCGAGGCGCCGATACAGCGGTTTCTGGCCGAGGAGGCCAGCCGTCTGGGGCTCTGGATTGTGGGTGGCTCAGTCCCTGTTTCACAGCGCCCGGATGGCGAGCCGGTGCCTCACGGGCGGGTTCGCCCGGCCTGTCTGGTGGTGAACGATCGGGGTGAGCAGGTGGCGCGGTATGACAAGATTCATCTGTTCGATGCCGAGGTGGGGGATGCCCAGGGACGCTATCAGGAGTCCGAGCTTTTCGAGCCTGGCGATCAGGTGGTGACGGTGGACACACCGGCAGGCCGTCTTGGCCTGACCATCTGTTACGATCTGCGCTTTCCGGAACTCTACCGTCAACTGCGCGCCGAGGGTGCGGAATGGGTGGTGGTGCCATCGGCTTTTACGCATCGTACGGGTCAGGCGCATTGGGAGGTGTTGCTGAGAGCTCGAGCGATTGAGAACCAGTTCTGGATTTGTGCCCCGGATCAGGGTGGTTGGCACGATGAGCGCCGCCGCACCTGGGGGCATTCCATGGTTGTGGATCCCTGGGGAGGAATTGTTGATCAGGCCGGAGAAGGGGAGGATGTCGTGACGGCCACTCTGGAGCCGGAGTTTCTGGAAAACACCAGGGCGGCGATGCCGGTCTGGCAGCACCGCCGTCTCTGAGACTCACTCCACGCTCAGCAGATCGCGGTTGTTCTCGATGGTGGTCATGCCGATGCCGCTGACTTCCTCAAGATGCTCGACAGTGACGAAATCGCCCTCGCTCTGGCGGAATTCCACAATAGCCTGCGACAGCGAGGGGCCAATGCCATCAAGGTTTTCGGCGAGCGTTTCGGCGCTGGCGGAGTTGATATTGATGGCGTCAGCCGTTTCCTGAGCCTGGACGGTCATGGTCGCAATGCAGAAGAGCACTGCGGTCATCATTGCTTTGAGCGTGACGACAGTGGGTTGTGACTTGCTCATTCTCCGTTTCCTTCCCCTGTTCATGGTTGGAGGCTGGTTGATCGCCGGGAAGGTTTATGGGGGGGAGGTGCACAGAGCCAGCGTCACGTCCCTGTGAGGCCCTGCTCTATGCGATTGCCTGTTCCCTCAGGCTCTTTCATCCCTGCCCCGCTTCCCTGCGGGTTATTGCGTCCCTGCAGATGTGTATTCTACGCAGCTGCATGCTTCAGAAAATAAGACATTGGCTACAGTTCATGTAGGAAAATGCTTACATGGCCCCCGAATTGTGACGGCGTTCCGCATGGTCCACCTGTTCCCGGATGAAACGGTAGAGTCGCCTCGCGCTCTGATCCTGGGAGTTGTCACCGTTTTCCCGGCTGGCGTTACGGATCAGGTGGCGAAGGTGCTGCACATCAACCTCAGGGTAGGCCTCAACAAAGGCAGTCAGTGCGCTTTTGCCTTCTGTGAGCAACCGTTCCCGCCATCGCTCACAGATGTGCAGGCGCCGGGTGTTTTCCGGGCTGCCCGGGCTCTGGCTGTCCAGTTCACGCTGCAGCGCTTCAATATCCTCCTCCAGCAGCCGTCGCCCCAGGTGCAGCAGATGGCGGCGGCGCGCCTCGCGATGGGTCAGATCCCTCAGCTCACGCAGTGAGTGGCGGAATGCCTCGGACGCGGGCAGGTTGGCGATCTGCTGTTCCGGCAGCTGGCCCAGCCGCTCAGCCATCAGCTGCAGTTCGCGCATTTCGCGCTTCGCCTGGCTCTTGCTGGGCAGATCCCCTTGTGGGTCCTGCGGATCCTGTTCGCTCATTTGCCTTCACCGAAACGGTCGTTGATCAGTGCCACCAGCGCATCACGGGCCTCGTTTTCATCGTCCCCGTCTATGATCAACTCAATGTCCGTGCCGCAGCTGGCTGCCAGCATCATCACGGACATGATGCTCTTGCCGTCCACCTCCTGATCGCCCCGGCCCAGGCGAACGGTGCTGTTGTACTCCATGGCGGTGCTGACCAGTTTGTTAGCGGCTCGGGCGTGGAGCCCAAGCTGATTGATGATGGTGATGGGTTCACGAATCATGGGGTGGTGTCTGCTGGCTCTCTGGAGTGGTCTGGATGTGGTGGCTGTTGGACAGCTCCGTGTGGCGGACCTGAACGTTGCTGTAATGTTTTGCCAGGTGCTCGCCCAGGGCCTCGGCCATATAGACGGAGCGATGCTGACCGCCTGTGCAGCCAATGGAGATGGTCATGTAGGTGCGGCTCGAGGTCTGGAACCCCGGCAGCCAGGAATCAAGGAAGTGACGGATGTCGTTCTGCAACCGGGTGGTTTCCGGCTGGTCCCTGAGGAATGTCTGAACGGGTGCTTCCTGCCCGGTGTAATCGCGCAGACTGGTGTCCCAGTAGGGATTGGGCAGGCAACGCACATCAAATACAAAATCCGAGTCGACGGGCACACCGTGTTTGTAACCGAAGGACTGGATGAGCAGTGCGAGCTGTTGCTCCTGCCGGCCGCCAATGCGCTGGCGCACCATGTCGCGCAGCTCATACATGGAGCGATCGGAGGTGTCAATGTGCAGGTCGGCCAGCTGGGCAATGGGTTCCAGAAGTGCTTTTTCCTCGCGGATGGCTTCGGTCAGCGAGCGCTGGTTGTTGCTCAGCGGGTGTTTGCGCCTGGTGGCGTGGAAGCGCTGCAGCAGTACCTGGTCGTCCGCATCGAGATAGAGCACTTCCAGGCTCAGTTCCGGGTGCTGGAGCTGACGGTAAAGTTGCTCAAAATTGGCAATGTCGCTGGAGAGGTTACGGGCGTCAATGCTTACCGCAATGTGACGACGACTGGTATCGCCGGATTTGAGCGCTTCCCGCGTCAGTGGGAACAGCAGACCGATGGGGAGATTATCAATGCAGTAATAACCCAGGTCTTCCAGCACATGGAGAGCCGTGCTTTTTCCTGAGCCGGAGCGGCCACTGACGATGACAAGCTTCACTGAATGACCTCCCTATGGTTAATAGCCGGCCTTGTGAAATGACAGGCCGGTTGCCGACGCACTGCAGTGCGGCCGGCGGACTTCAGCTTTCGCTGTCCACGATCAGATTATAGAGTTGCTGGGAGTCCTCACATTCACGCAGCCGATTGCAGAAGCTGCGATCATTGAATTTCTCCGCCAGCTGGCTCAGCAGCTCCAGGTGATCACTGGTGGCCTGCTGGGGCACCAACAGCACAAACAGGATATCCACGGGCTCGTTGTCGATGGCGTCAAAGTTGATGCTTTCATCCAGCGTCAGCAATGCGCCCACGACCCGTTTGCAGTCTTCAAGCCGACAGTGGGGAATGGCGATGCCCTGGCCAATCCCGGTGCTGCCGAGCCGCTCACGGGCGACCAGGTTGTTGAAGACCTCGTTTTCGTCGAGCTCCGGGTAATTCTGGGCAACACGCTCGGCAATGATCTCCAGAATGCGTTTCTTGCTGCTCCCGGGCACACCGCAGAGGGTGAGCTCGGGAGACAGAATGGACTGGATGGAGAGTGTGGTCTGTGCCATGGGTAATCGTTGACGGATCAGCGTGCGGCGGCGCCGTGCATGCGCTCAACCTGCTTTTCCTTGTGCTTGAGCAGTTGACGGTCGAGCTTGTCCACCATCTGGTCAATGGCGGCATACATGTCGTCGTGTTCCGCCTTGGCGTTGATGTCACCTCCGGTCACATGGATGGTCGCTTCCGCAATCTGCCGCTGTTTGTCCACTTTGAGAATCACCTCAGTTCTGGTGATCTGGTCGGAATGGCGCTCGAGCTTTTCCAGTTTGCTGCCAACATAGTCCTTGAGGGCATCTGTCAGCTCGATGTGGTGACCTGAGATGTTGAGTTGCATAATCCCGCTCCTGTTTTCGGTGATGCCTGCCCACCTTCAGGTGGTTATAGTACAGGCTTACCTGCCATTTATGCCATGTGCGGATGGATTTCCATCCGCCATTGTGCCGGAAGGACCCGAGTCGCTCAGGCCCGGCGCTACCAGCTCAGGCGCCTAGACCAGGCGCTTGCGCTCGTTCGATGGGGGGATGTTCATCGCCTCACGGTACTTGGCGACCGTCCGGCGAGCCACATTGATCCCCTGATCACTCAGTATAGCGGCAATTTTGTTGTCACTCAGTGGTTTTCTGGCCTCTTCATCACCAATGAGCTTGCGGATCATGGCGCGGATCGCTGTGGAGGAGCATTCACCGCCTTCATCCGTGCTCACGTGGCTTGAAAAGAAATATTTCAGTTCGTAAATGCCGCGTGGCGTATGCATGTACTTCTGGGTGGTCACGCGCGATATGGTGGATTCGTGCATGTCCACAGCCTGGGCGATTTCCGAGAGGATGAGCGGCTTCATGGCCTCTTCGCCCTGCTCAAGAAATCCCTGCTGATGGTCAACGATCTGACTGGCCACTTTCAAGAGGGTTTCGTTACGGCTCTGCAGGCTTTTGATGAACCACTTGGCTTCCTGCAGCTGATCGCGCAGGTAGGTATTGTCGGGACTGGAGTCCGCCCGACGGATCAGTGAGGCGTACATGGAGTTGACCTGCAGCTTCGGGGCAATCTCCGGGTTGAGCTCAATCCGCCAGCGGCCTTCATGCCGGCGCACGATGACATCCGGCACAACGTATTCTGAAGGTGTTGTGCTGATGGCGTCGCCTGGGCGTGGCTGAAGGCTCTGGATCAGCTCCAGGACGTCACGCAGTTGGGTCTCGCTCAGGCGACTGCGGCGCATCAGCTGCTTGTAGTCGCGGCTGCCCAGAAGTTTCAGGTAATGGGTCACCACCTGTCTGGCTTCCCTGAGCCAGGGTGTATCGCCGGGCAGCTGCTGGAGCTGGATCAGAAGGCATTCCTGAAGATCCCGGGCTGCCACGCCGGGTGGATCAAAGTGCTGGAGGCGATGCAGCACGGCTTCCACCTCATCCAGCTCCAGTGGGTCCTCGTCCTCGTCACTGGCCAGTCCCTGGTGGATTTCCTCAATGCTCTGACCGAGGTAGCCCGTGGTATCAATGCCATCGATCAGTGCATGGGCAATGGCCCGGTCGCGCTCCGACATGGGGGTAAGGTTGAGCTGCCACAGCAGATGGTCGTGCAGGGTCTCGACGGGGGCGTTGCGTGCCTCGAAATCGGTGTCGCCATCGTCTTCCCCGCGGGGCGTGCTGGAGGGGGGTGCGCTCTGGTAGACGTCGTCCCAGGCCGTATCCACGGGCAGGTCGTCCGGAATCTCGCTGTTTTCCTGCCAGTTTTCGTTTTCCCAACTTTCCGGCTCGGTGGCCGGCTCCGCTTCCGTGCTGTCCTGCTGGGTTGTCTCGCCTGAGGGCTCGGCCCTGGCCTCTTCGTTGTCGCTGGACTCTGAGGCTTCGGCCTCCGGGGTCTCGCCCCGGGCCTCGGCGTCTTCCTCGGTCTCCAGCATGGGGTTGGATTCCAGAGCCTGCTGGATCTCTTGCTGCAGATCCAGCGTCGAAAGCTGGAGCAACCGGATGGCCTGCTGCAGCTGGGGTGTCATGGTCAGCTGAGTGCCCATCTTCAGCTGGAGGGAAGCCTTCATAACCATCAGCGTACTACCATTCCCGTTCTCACCTTTGAGTATGTGCAGCACTGGCTCGGCGCAGTCGGCACCGGCAGGCTTTTTGCTTATCTGTGTTTGATTGGAGTTTACTAGCTATTCATGGGCGGAAACAATGCAATCGCTCGGGCGCGATGTCCGTGGATGGAGAGCCCGTCACAGATGGAAATCATCACCCAGATAGACTTTCTTGACCTGCTGGTTGGCGAGAATGTCGGCGGACGTGCCCGAGGCAATGATATGCCCGTCACTGACGATGTAGGCGGTTTCGCAGATGTCGAGCGTCTCGCGTACGTTGTGGTCGGTAATGAGTACGCCGATGCCCTTGTCGCGGACCTGGCGGACAATCTGCTTGATGTCACTGACGGAAATGGGATCAACGCCAGCAAAGGGCTCATCAAGCAGAATGAAGGCCGGCTCCATGGCCAGCGCCCGGGCGATCTCCGCGCGCCGGCGCTCACCCCCGGAGAGGCTCATCCCGAGGTTGTCCCGGATGTGGCTGATATGGAATTCGCGCAAGAGGTCTTCCATTTTTTCCTGTCGTGCGGCTTTATCCAGATCCCGGCGGGTCTCCAGTATGGCCATCAGATTGTCAGCGACGCTCAGGCGCCGGAAAACCGACGCCTCCTGGGGGAGATAGCCGATACCGGCCCGGGCCCGGCCATGCATGGGCAGGGCGGTGATGTCGCGCTCGTCAATACTGATGCGTCCGCGATCCTGGGGGACCAGCCCAACGATCATGTAGAAACAGGTGGTCTTGCCGGCGCCATTGGGGCCGAGCAGTCCCACAATCTGCCCACTGGTAATCTCCATGGATACGTCCATCACGACCTGGCGCTTCTTGTAGCTTTTGGCCAGGTTGGAGGCTCTCAGGGTGGCCATCTACCGCTCCTGTTACTGGTCCTGTCTGTCCCGGTCACGCCTGGGCTGAATGGTCATTTCAACGCGTCCCCCCGTCTCGCTTTCCGCGTCACCTCCAGTGGCGGTGACCACGCGCTCCTCCATGTCGTAGTGGATCACGTCGCCGCGAAAACGGTCCTCACGCTGGCGGATCATGGCGTTACGCTCAAAACTGATGCGCTGTTCCGCCCGTGAATAGCTGATGCTCCGGCCTTCGGCGTATATGGCCGGTTCGGTGTCGGTCTCTGGTTGTTCGTAGGTTGCCGGCTGACCCGTGGCGGTCATGCTGGAAAGACCATCCTGGTCGCGCCTGAGCACGACTTCGTCTGCTTTCAGTCGCGTTTCGCCCTGGTGCACGATCACGTTGCCTGTATAGGTCGCTGTACCGGCCCGGTCGTCCAGCCGTGCTGAGTCGGATTCCACACGGATGGGCTCGTCCGAGTCCATATCAAAGCCGTGGGTCGTGCCGCAGAACGCCAGAAGAGCCAGGGTTACGGCGAAGCGCAGGGAAAAACGGGAGCGGTTGCATTCAGCCATGGAGGTTCCGGTCTGCAGGTTCAGCGTTCATAGTGTCCGCGAACGTCGTGTTTAAGCTCGAGTGTGCGCTCATCAATCCAGCCGCGCATGCCGACAGCGTTGGTCTCGCTGAAATCATCACTCAGGGTCACGGGCGAGTCAGTGTGCACAATCCGCTGACGGTTATCCAGAGTCAGGCGTGTGGTGATCAGTCTCGCCTCACCGCGCTCCTGAGTGTTGCGGGTTATCCGCACGCTGTCGATCAGCTCCAGAGTTTCCTCCGCCATGGAATAATCACCACGCCGGGCCGAGAGGTTCCAGGGATCACGGCTGTCCCGCTCAAAGATCACGCCTCGCGGGTACTCCATGATGATGAGCTGTTCATCGTCAAACTGCTCAGCGCGCTGACTGTCGATGCGGGTAGAGAGATGGCCCTGTTCGTCGAATGAGCGGTAGGTGCCGCCCACCACAAATCCGTCCGGCTTGTCCGGTCCGCGCAGCGCCTCGGCATCCCGGGGGGCTGAGGTCTGTTCCGAGCGCATCAGTAACAGGCTCAGCGCCACCACGGCCAGGCCAATGGCACCCCATCGCAGCAGTGAGTGATCCCCCAGCCAGGCCAGGGCGGTATGGACAAGGCGGAGTGTCATGTCTGGCGGTAGCTCTGGATCTGCGAGTTGAGTTCGTTGCGGGCTGACAGCAGCAGGTCGCAGATTTCGCGCACTGCGCCGTTCCCGCCGGAGGCGCGGGTGCACCAGTCCGCCGACTCGATCACTGCCGGGTAGCCGTTGGGAACACTGATGCCCAGCCCCGCAGCCTGGATGGCCGCCAGATCCGGCAGGTCATCGCCCGCATAGGCCATTTCGGCCAGACCAACACCCGACTCGACGGCAAGTTCATCCAGCGCCTGTTTCTTGTCCTCACGGCCCTGGTAAAGCCAGTGGATTCCCAGATTTTCCGCCCGCCTCTGGGTCAGTGGCGAGGACCGTCCCGTGATGATGGCGGTCATGATGCCGGCCTGGTGCAGCATCTTGATGCCATGGCCGTCCAGGATGTTGAATGCCTTCAGTTCATCCCCGTCTGCGGAGAAATAGAGTTTGCCGTCAGTGAGGACGCCGTCCACGTCCAGGGCGAGCAGGCGGATGCGGGTGGCGGCTTCCTGAATGGCGATGTCCATGGTGTTCTCCTGTGTCGCTGCAGTTCAGACCACGCCGGCGCGCAGCAGATCATGCATGTTCATGGCGCCGACCAGGCGCTGCTCGTGATCCACCACCAGAAGCCCGTTGATCTTGCCGTCTTCCATCACTTTGAGGGCTTCGGCAGCCAGTATGTCCTCGCGCACGGTGCGGCAGTGTGTGGTCATGACATCGCCGATGGGCGTAACACGCACATCCAGCCCCTGATCCAGGGTGCGGCGAAGGTCCCCGTCCGTGAATACGCCGATGACATGGCCGTGCTCGTCCACGATCGAGGTCATGCCCAGGCCCTTGCGTGAGATTTCCAGCAGCGCTTCGCTCATCAGTGTGTCGGGCCTGACTCGCGGCAGCTGGTCTCCGGTGTGCATCAGATCGGAGACTTTCAGCAGCAGACGCCGGCCCAGGCTGCCGCCGGGGTGGGAGTACGCGAAGTCCTCGGCCGAAAACCCGCGGGCCTCAAGCAGTGCCACGGCCAGGGCATCGCCCATGACCAGCGTGACAGTGGTGCTGGAGGTGGGAGCGAGTCCCATGGGGCAGGCTTCTTCGGCCACGTAGATGTCCAGATTGGCGTGGGCCTGTCGCGCCAGAGGGGATTCGGCGTTGCCCGTCATGCTGATCAGTGAGGCGCCCTTGCGTTTGATCAGTGGCAGTATTGTGACCAGTTCCCCGGTGTTGCCGGAGTTGGAGATGGCAATGACGGCATCATCGCCGGTGATCATGCCCAGATCGCCATGGCTGGCCTCACCCGGATGCACAAAAAACGCCGGTGTGCCGGTGCTGGCCAGGGTCGCAGCGAGTTTGGTACCGATATGGCCGGATTTGCCCATGCCAGTGACAACAACACGGCCCTTGCAGGCAAGAATCAGTTCGCAGGCCCGTGCAAAGGAGTCATCAATGCGCGGCAGTAATGCCGAGATGGCATCACGCTCGAGCGTGATGGTGCGCCGCGCGGATTCGATCAGCTGGGTTTTCTGCTCCATAAAACTCCCTAGAATGCGGGCAGCAGGCCTGTTTCTCCCGCGCCCAGGATGACGGTGTAGCCCAGATACAGCGCCAGCAGTATACCACCTCCGGCTCGGGACAGTTGAGCGCGTGCGCCACTGATCAGGATCAGGACGAAGAGCGCCAGCGTCATTACCACCATGGTGCCATAGTCACGAACCATTGCATCGGTGCCGATATCGGCGCCACCAATCAGGGCGGGGATGGCCAGCACCAGCAGGAGATTGAACAGGTTCGACCCGATGATGTTGCCCAGCGCCATGTCATGACGGCCCTTGAGCGCACTGGCCACGCTGGCTGCCAGTTCGGGCAGACTGGTGCCAATGGCGACTATGGTCAGACCAATGACCAGTTCCCCCACACCGAGGGCGGCTGCCAGCTCGGATGCGCCCCAGACCAGCAGGCGCGAGCTGGCAATGAGTACGACCAGTCCCAGCAGGGTTCTGCTCCAGGTCCGCCATTGGGGTGTACTGATCCGCTCAGGGACTTCACCGGTCAGCGCTGCTGCTGTTTCACCGAAACGGATCAGTACCGCCATGGCCACGACGAGGCCGGTAAGCAGGGCGATGCCATCGATCAGGTCCAGCCGCCCATCCAGGAGCAATGGCCAGGCCCCCAGAGTGATCAGCATGAGGACCGGTAATTCGAGGGTCCGGTTGGCCCGCCGAACCGCAATGGGTGTGATCAGCGCCGCAGCGCCCAGTACCAGTCCCAGATTGGCGATGTTGGATCCCAGGGCATTGCCCACGGCGATGGCGCTGGCGCTGGTGGCGGCTGCCACTATGGACACGACAACCTCCGGAGCCGAGGTGCCGAATGCCACCAGGGTCAGTCCGATGAGCATTGGGCTCAGATTCAGGCGTCGGGCGGCCTCGATGGCACCACTGATGAAGCGGTCAGCGCTCCAGATCAGCAGGGGCAGCCCAACAGCTATGGCCAGTATGGGAGTCAGCATGAATGAAACAGACCATTGCGGCGATTGAGAAGCGTTTGAGCATCGCTTACTGTAACGGGCACGATACGCTGGAACCAGTTCAGTGTGACAGGGAATGGGGCGCGACAGTTACCGATGACCGATTCATTGATAGAAATCCGTGGCCTGCGGTTCCGCCGGGGGGGCAGGCTGATCTTCGATGGGCTCGACCTGGATATTCAGCAGGGTGGGGTGACTGCCATTATGGGCCCCAGCGGTACGGGTAAGACCACACTGCTGCGCCTGATCGGCGGCCAGCTCAAGCCCGAATCCGGCACCATCCGGGTGGCAGGGCGGGACCTGTCCGAGCTGTCACGCAGTGAGCTGTATCGGCTGCGGGAGAGAATGGGGCTGCTCTTTCAGAGTGGCGCGCTTTTCTCCGATCTGAGCGTTTTTGAGAATGTGGCTTTCCCGTTGCGTGCGCACACACGCCTGCCTGAGGATATGCTGCGTGACATTGTACTCATGAAGCTCGAGGCAGTAGGGCTGCGTGGTGCCCGTCATCTGATGCCTGCAGAGCTCTCTGGTGGCATGACGCGCAGAGTGGCCCTGGCACGCTGTATTGCCCTGGATCCGGAGCTGGTCATGTACGATGAGCCGTTCACGGGGCAGGACCCCATTACCATGGGCATGTTGGTGACACTGATCCGCTCGCTGAGTGATGCACTGGATCTGACCAGTCTGATTGTTTCCCATGATGTGGCGGAAACGCTCAGTATTGCCGACTACGCCTATGTGGTGGCCGATGGTCATGTGATCGGGCAGGGTACGCCCGATGAGTTGCGCACGGCCGAATCCGATCAACTCCAGCAGTTTCTTCAGGGTTTGCCGGATGGGCCGGTACCTTTTCACTATCCTGCTTCGGACTATGCGGCTGAGCTGCTGGGGGAAGAGCTGTGATGGGGCTCGACGCACTGGCTGCGCTGGGACGCTGGGCGCTGGAATGGCTGGCGGCGCTGGGGCGCGCTTCCCTGGTTCTTTTCAATACGCTCGCCATGGTGCCCCGCCCGCTCAGTGGTTTTCCGCTGCTGGTGCGACAGCTTTTCAGCGTGGGGGTGCTGTCACTGCCCATCATTGTGGTTTCGGCGCTGTTCATTGGCATGGTGCTGGGGCTTCAGGGGTACAACATTCTGGTGGATTTCAGTGCCGAAGAGGCAGTGGGCCAGATGGTTGCACTGACCCTGGTCCGTGAGCTGGCCCCGGTGGTGACCGCGCTGCTGTTTGCAGGGCGTGCGGGGTCGGCACTGACCGCTGAAATCGGGTTGATGAAGGCCACCGAACAGCTTTCCAGTATGGAGATGATGGGGGTGGACCCGCTGCGCCGGATCGTTTCACCCCGATTCTGGGCGAGCTTCATTGCGCTTCCGCTGCTGGCCGTGATTTTTGCGGTCATTGGTGTCTGGGGTGGCATGCTGGTCGGAGTTGAGTGGCTGGGCATTTACGATGGCTCCTTCTGGAGCAATATGCAGTCAGCAGTGGACTTCGGCGAGGATGTGCTTAATGGTATAGTCAAAGCGATTGTATTCGGTTTCGTCTGTGCCTGGATTGCGGTTGCCCAGGGCTACGGGTGCGAGCCTACCTCCGAGGGCATCAGCCGGGCTACGACCCGGACCGTGGTGTATTCCTCGCTGGCGATCCTGGGGCTTGATTTCATTCTGACGGCGGTCATGTTCGGAGATTACTGATGCACCCACGCATGCTGGAGCTTCTGGTTGGTGGTTTTGTTGCGGCGGCCATCGTCTCACTTGTGATACTGGCGGTTCAGGTCAGCGGGCTCAGCCTGACGGGTCAGGGGGATACCTATACCGTCTATGCTGAATTCAACGACAGCGGGTCGCTTGCACCGCGTGGCCGGGTGTCCCTTTCGGGTGTGACGGTGGGGCGGATCCAGTCCATTGAACTGGATCCGGGGAGCTATCGGGCGGTGGTGAAGATGGAGATCCGTGCGGATGTGGATGATATTGCTGCTGACAGTACGGCGGTGATTCGAACCGCTGGGTTGCTGGGTGAGCAGTACATTGATATTTCGCTGGGCGGTGATCCGGATCCTCTGCGCGATGGGGATTTTTTCTACGATACCCAGTCAGCCATGAATCTGGAGCAGCTGATCAGCAATTTCGCCACAGGAATGTGACGTCAGCCATACCATCCGGTAATGGGCGTTATCCAGGTGCCTGTTTCTGACGTACTCTGATCAACAACGGGTGAATAACACGGGAGAAGGATTTATGCGCGCACTGTACAGCCTTGGACTGGTCCTGCTGGTGGCATTGATGCCAGCGCAGGCGCTGGCCGATGAAACGGAAGCGCTCAAGAAGTACGTTGAGGAAAATACCCTCAAGCTTGTGGATCGCCTGGAAGGCATCCGGGATGTCTATCAGGACGACCGGGAGGCTTTCTACAGTGAGATGAACGAAGCGCTGGAGGATTTTGTTGCCTTTCGCCGCATTGCGGGGCGGGTGATGGGGCAGTATGCGCGTCAGGCCTCTGAAGAGCAGCGGGACCAGTTTGTGCGTGCCTTCCGTCGCAGTCTTTACGACGCCTATGGTGGTGCCATGCTCGACACCGGTGATTTTGAGCTGACGGTCACGGGGGCCGAGATCAATGAGCGCAACGAAAACAGGGCGACCGTCAACCTGCGTGTGACGACGGAGGGCGGAGATCGTTACGGCGTTGCCTATTCGATGTACCGGGCCGATGCGGACAGCCAGTGGCAGATGGAAAACGTCATCGTAGAGGGCATCAATATCGGGCTGGCATTCCGTGACCGCTTTGGCCAGGAAATGGAGAAGCGGGGCAGTCTGGCGGATGTGATCGATAACTGGTCTGCAGACGTGGCTGATATTGATGGGCTTGAGGACGCCGTTGATGAACCCGAGGACGGCTGAGCTGCGCAACCCCGGGCCGGGGCGTCTGGAGCTTGTCGGGCAGGTGCCCCATGATCGGGCGGTACTCAGGCTGCGCCGGGAGGGGCAGCAGTGCATTGAGCACTGCGCCGTCAATGGTGTATGTGAGATTGAACTGTCCGGGCTTACCGATCACGGCAGTGTGCCGCTTTCCCTGCTGCTGAGCTGGTTGCGCCATGCCCGCTCCCTCGGGGTGCGTCTCAGCTTTACCGGGATGCCGCAACGGATGCAGGCCATGGCCGGGCTCAGTGGTCTGGACGGCGTACTGGGGCAGGCGGACTGAGGCGCCGCCGGGCGCGGTTTAGGTCACCCGGGGAATGGGGTACAATCGCGCCAGACTATGAGCCGCAATGTCGGTTCTCTCCATCAGTGATAATGATCAGTAGGTGTATTGATGCAGGCACAGGACGTTCAGGCACGTTTGGCCGAGGCCCTGCCGGACTGCGACGTGGAAGTCCAGAACGACGGTAACCATTTTCTGGTCGTCGCGCTCGGAGAGCGCTTCGAGGGCATGGGCAAAGTCCGCAAGCAGCAGACCATATACGGTGTACTCAACGACCTGCTGGCGGATGGCACCATTCATGCGCTGACGATCAAAGCCTTCACGCCGCAGGAGTGGCGTGAGCAGCAGAGTGGTGGGTGAGCCTTGGTGGATAAACTACTGATCCAGGGCGGCAAACCGCTGCATGGCGAGATCCGCATTTCCGGCGCCAAGAATTCCGCACTTCCCATTCTCGCCTCCACGCTGCTGGCGGATGGCAGGGTGAGTGTCGGTAACCTGCCGCACCTGCATGACATCACGACCATGATCGAGCTGCTCGGTCACATGGGTGTGGAGCTCATGATTGACGAGCGCATGAGTGTTGAGGTCAACGCCAACAGCATCAGTGATCTGACTGCGCCCTACGAACTGGTCAAGACAATGCGTGCCTCGATTCTTGTGCTTGGCCCCATGGTGGCGCACTTTGGTGAAGCACATGTTTCCCTGCCCGGCGGATGTGCCATCGGCACGCGACCGGTCAATCTGCACCTGCAGGGGCTGGAGCAGATGGGGGCAGAGATCACGGTGGATTCGGGCTACATTCACGCCTACAGTCGCGGACGGCTCAAGGGTGCGCATATCTTTCTGGATACCGTGACGGTTACCGGCACGGAAAACCTGATGATGGCGGCCGCCCTGGCTGATGGGGTGACCATTCTCGAGAATGCCGCCCGGGAACCGGAAGTGGTGGACCTGGCAGACTGTCTTATCGCGATGGGCGCCGATATAAGGGGGCAGGGCACTTCGACCATTGAGATCCATGGTGTGGAGCGGCTCAACCCCTGTCATTTCGACGTCATGCCGGATCGGGTCGAGACGGGAACCTACCTGTGTGCCGCTGCGGCAACCCGCGGGCATGTGATGCTCAAGGATACCCGTGAGGACATTCTGGAGGCAGTGCTGCTCAAGCTTGAGGAGGCCGGCGCGGAGGTGAACACCGGATCCAACTGGATTGAGCTGAACATGCGGGGCAACCGCCCCCGCGCCGTCAACCTGCGAACGGCCCCCTATCCGGCTTTTCCAACCGATATGCAGGCGCAGTTTGTGGCCATGAACGCCGTGGCGGAAGGCACGGGGTCGGTCACTGAAACCGTCTTTGAAAACCGCTTCATGCATGTCCAGGAGCTGATCCGTATGGGAGCGGACATCGGCCTCGAGGGCAATACAGCCATTGTGAAGGGGGTTGATCATCTCACTGGAGCCCCGGTAATGGCCACGGATCTGCGTGCCTCAGCCAGCCTGGTCATCGCTGGGCTGGTCGGGCACGGCGATACCCTGGTGGATCGCATCTATCATATCGATCGGGGCTATGAGTGCATCGAGGAGAAACTGCAGCTTCTGGGCGCCACCATCCGCCGCCTGCCGGGCTAACTGCATCTGGATCACTGGAAACTATGTCTGAACAACTGACCATCGCGCTGTCCAAGGGGCGAATCCTCGAGGAGACGCTCCCCATGCTTGCCGCTGCCGGAATAGAGCCGGTGGACGATCTGGAGAAGACCCGCAAGCTGGTGTTTGAAACCACCGATCCGGGCGTGCGTCTTCTGATTATCCGGGCCACCGACGTACCCACCTACGTCCAGTATGGTGGGGCCGACATGGGTGTGGCCGGCAAGGATGTACTGATGGAGCATGGTGGGGACGGCCTTTATGAGCCGCTCGATCTCAATATTGCGCGCTGCAGGCTGATGACAGCGGGAGTGGCCGGTCAGGATGCCCCGCGGGGGCGCGTCCGGGTGGCTACCAAGTTCACGCGCCTTGCCCGCGAATACTACGCCGCTCAGGGCAAGCAGGCGGACATCATCAAGCTGTACGGCGCCATGGAGCTGGCGCCGCTTCTGGGACTGGCGGATGAGATCGTCGATATCGTGGATACCGGGAACACGCTTCGCGCCAATGGGCTGGAGCCAAGGGAGGTGATTGCCCATATCAGCTCCCGGGTTGTGGTCAATCGCAGTGCTCTGAAAATGAAACACCGCCGTATACAGCCGGTACTGGATCAGATGGGTGAGGCAGTCAGCAATCATGAGTGACGTCAGTATCAAGCGCCTGAACACAGGCCAGCCGGATTTTGACCGGGCGCTGCGTCAGGCAGTGGACTGGGACGACAGCGTGGACGAACAGGTCCAGGCATCGGTGCGTGACATTCTCCAGGCCGTCCGCAGGGAAGGCGATGCGGCGGTGTTGCGCTACACCGAACGGTTTGATCGGCTTCAGGCTGACAGTGTTTCCCGGCTTGAGGTGTCCGCGGAACGCCAGCAGCAGGCCCTTGAGCGGATTCCAGATGAACAGCGCCAGGCGCTGCATGATGCGGCGGAGCGCATTCGCCGCTATCACGAGAAGCAGCTTCCGGAGTCCTGGGAGTACCAGGAAGCCAACGGCACACGCCTGGGTCAGCGGGTTCTTCCCGTGGACCGGGCTGGCGTCTATGTGCCCGGGGGTAAGGCGGCCTATCCGTCCTCGGTTCTGATGAACACCATTCCCGCCCGGGTTGCGGGTGTGGCCGAGGTGATCATGGTCGTGCCGTCGCCCGATGGTGAGCTCAATGATCTGGTTCTGGCTGCTGCAGCCATCGCCGGAGTGGATCGCATCTTTACTCTGGGGGGCGCCCAGGCCGTAGGTGCACTGGCCTATGGCACAGAAACGGTGCCGCCCGTGGATGTGATTGTCGGCCCCGGCAACATTTTTGTGGCCATGGCCAAGCGCCAGGTATTCGGGACCGTGGGCATCGATATGGTCGCGGGACCGTCGGAAATACTGGTCATCTGTGACGGGCAGACGGATCCTGACTGGATTGCCATGGATCTGTTTTCGCAGGCAGAGCACGACGAGCAGGCCCAGGCCATTCTGATTGCACCTGATGGGGACTACCTGGATCGTGTCCAGCAGAGCATCGACAAGCTGCTTCCGAGCATGGAGCGCGCGGAAATCATTGCCCGGTCGCTGACCGATCGGGGGCTGATGGTGGAAGCAGAGTCTCTGGCGGATGCCGCCGAGGTGAGCAACCGCATCGCGCCGGAGCACCTGGAGCTTTCCGTGGCCGATCCGGACGATCTGCTCCGTCACATCCGCCATGCCGGGGCCATCTTCATGGGGCGCTACGCGGCTGAGGTGCTCGGTGATTACTGTGCCGGGCCCAACCACGTGCTGCCCACGGGAGGAACGGCCCGCTTCTCATCGCCCCTGGGCGTTTACGATTTCCAGAAGCGCTCGTCCATCATCTATTTCTCAGAAGAGGGTGCTTCACAGGCGGGTGGGACAGCGTCTGTTCTGGCCCGGGGGGAAGGGCTGACCGCACACGCGCGTTCGGCGGAATACCGCATCAAAGACTGAGGTGGCCATGAGCCGGTTCTGGAATTCACGGGTTCAGGGTCTGGAGCCCTATGTTCCCGGCGAGCAGCCGCGCATGCAGCGGCTGGTCAAGCTCAACACCAACGAGAACCCCTATGGCCCCTCACCGTGGGCCCTTGAGGCGATTCGCGAGGCGGCGGATGAAGGCCTCAGGCTCTACCCGGATCCGGAAGGGACCGAGCTGCGCCAGGCGGTTGCCGATTTCCATGGTATCCAGCCGGAGCAGGTCTTCGTCGGTAACAGCTCGGATGAGATTCTGGCTCACATCTTCCATGGGCTCTTCCAGCCGGACGAGCCGGTTCTGTTTCCCGACATCACTTACAGTTTCTACCCGGTCTATTGCGGCCTCTATGGCCTGGAAAGCCGGACTGTGGCTCTGGACGAGGCGTTCCGCATTCCGGCGGATGGGTTTTGCCCGCCCAATGGCGGGGTGATCTTTCCCAACCCCAATGCGCCCACGGGTATTGCCCTGCCTCTGGATGGGGTTGAAACCATTCTGGCGGCAAACCCGGATCGGGTGGTGGTTGTGGATGAAGCCTACGTGGATTTTGGTGCGGAAAGTGCCATCAGGCTGGTTGATAAGTACCCGAACCTGCTGGTAACCCAGACCCTGTCCAAATCCCGCTCTCTGGCGGGGCTTCGTGTTGGCTTTGCTGTTGGTCATCCGGATCTGGTCGAGGGCCTCCAGCGGATCAAGAACAGCTTCAACTCCTACCCTCTGGACCGGCTTGCGTTGGCCGGCGCCGTGGCGGCGATGAAGGACCGGGATCACTTCGAGCGTACGCGACAGGCCGTCATCGCTGAGCGGGAGCGGCTGACCGGCGGGCTGGAAGCACTGGGGTTCGAGGTGCTGCCTTCTGCTGCGAACTTCGTACTGACCCGCCCCCCCGGCCGTAACGCTGAGCAGCTCAGCGCGAAGCTCCGCGAACAGGGCATCATTGTGCGTCACTTCAGAAAAGCGCGCATTGAACAGTTCCTGCGTATCACCGTGGGTACAGCAGAACAGACCGATGAACTGCTTGAGGCACTGAGGGCACAGGGGGAGTTTCATGAGCGTACATCGTGACGACATTATGGCAACACTCAATGCGTGGCTGTTACCGGAGCGTTTCAGCGATTACTGCCCGAATGGGCTTCAGGTGGAGGGGCGGGCCCAGGTTGAGCGGGTGATCAGTGGCGTTACCGCCAGCCAGCAGTTTCTGGATGAAGCCATAGCGGATGGAGCAGACATGGTGCTGGTCCACCATGGCTATTTCTGGAAGGGTGAGGATCAGCGCATCCAGGGCATGAAAAAGCGTCGTATTGAGACGCTGTTACGCCATGGTGTTTCCCTGGTGGCTTTCCATCTTCCGCTCGATGCCCACCCGGAGCTGGGCAACAACGCCTGCCTGGGGCGTGACCTGGCGGTTGATCAGGCCCGTCCGGTGACTGACGATCCACTGGAGCTGCTCTGGCAGGGTGAGTTCCGTTCACCCCTTACGGTTGAGCAGTTCAGTGGACGGCTGGAACAGACGCTGGGGCAGGCACCGCTTGTGGTTGGCGACGGGCCGGAATCCATCAGGCGGATTGCCTGGTGCAGTGGTGGCGCGCAGGGCATGATTGACCGGGCGGCTGCTCTGGGTGTGGATGCATTCATGAGTGGTGAAATTTCTGAGCCAACAGTGCACAGCGCCCGCGAGCAGGGCCTGTATTACTTTGCTGCCGGGCATCACGCCACAGAGCGTGGCGCGGTTCAGGCAACTGGCGAGCGTCTGGCGGGTGAGCTGGGCATAAGCCACCGGTTCATCGACGACGCCAGCCCCGCCTGAGTCACAGGCGGGATACCGTTAAGCCTTCTGACGGGGCTCTTCTTCCTGGGACTCCCTGTCTTCAAGGCCATACTCCTCGGACAGCGTGCCCTTGTCCTCGGGACCGGTCTTTGGCGCGTAGTCCCTTGGCGGTTCCACCTCATCGTCTTCGCGCTGATAGGCAAGCTGGTTGTCCTGGCGCGCCTGTTCCAGTTCTTCCCGGGCATCTCCTTCGCTGCACAGGCGGCTCGCACCCCGGGCCAGATGCTGGTGAAGATCCCGATAGGACTCATTGAGCCGACGGATCATCTCTGCTGTTTCCATGAAGTGCTCATTGACCTGAGCCTGATAACGGGTGTGCTCGCTCTGGAGTGAATCGAGCTGCTGTGCCAGCCGGCGCTGGCGCACATTGGTGTTTCCGCTGGCACGGCTGATACCCCAGCCGATCAGCATGCCTACAATGAGGGCGACAGCGCCCACGACAAAGAGGGATTCCATAGTCAGGTCCTACGTTGCTCAGTCAGGCGTTTGGAGCCGCTGGCGGCTCCCCGATCACAGTGTCCCAGTCATGGTAAGTGAAAGGAAGCCACCTTTACAGCCCCAGAACCTGAAATCCCTGACAGCTTGGAGATGCCCTGTTAAATCCGGATAATAGGCGCACCCTTCAATGAGCCAGAGGCTGCAATGACAAGCGATACAGGCAGTAAAGTTCCTTTGAGTCCACGCCAGCGCTATGAGCAGGATCTGAAGCAGGCCGGCTTCCAGCGCGACAGCGCCCAGGAGCTGGCCATTGAACACCTGCAGAGGCTCCATGATGCGTTGATTGAGGTTGAGGCCGCCGCTGACCGGCCCATGGTGAAGCTTCGCCGTAAGCTCAGGCGCGGTTTTGAGGCACCAGTCAAAGGGCTCTATTTCTGGGGTGGCGTTGGGCGGGGGAAAACCTACCTGATGGACTGCTTCTACGAAGCCCTGCCGTTCCAGCGTAAGCTGCGCATTCATTTCCATCGTTTCATGCAGCGGGTGCACCGGGAGCTGACAGAGCTTGAAGGACACAGTAACCCTCTGGATGACATAGCGGCCCGCTTTGCCCGGGAAAACCGGGTCATCTGTTTCGATGAATTCTTCGTCTCCGATATAGGTGATGCCATGATCCTGGCCAACCTTCTGGACGGGCTTTTCAGTCGTGGCGTTACCCTGGTCTGCACCTCAAACATTGAGCCTGACGGGCTCTACTGGAACGGACTCCAGCGGGCCCGTTTCCTGCCTGCCATTGATCTGCTCAACAGGCACACTGAGGTGCTCAATATTGACGGTGGGGTCGATTACCGGCTGCGCACACTTGAGCAGGCGGAACTCTACCACTTTCCCCTCGATGAGAAAGCGGACGCCAGTCTGGAGGCCAGTTACAACAGTCTGGCTCTGGAGACGGGTGATCATGAGTGCGAGCTGGAGATCAATGGGCGCCTGATCCGGGCCAGGCGCCATTCGGACGATGTGGTCTGGTTTGACTTCCGCGAGCTGTGTGATGGCCCGCGCAGTCAGAATGACTACATCGAGCTGGCCCGGGAGTTTCACGCCATCATCATCAGCAATGTGCCGGTGATGGGCCGTGATACGGACGATCAGGCCCGGCGCTTCATCAATATGGTGGATGAGTTCTACGATCGCTGTGTCAAAGTCATCATCTCGGCTGAAGCACCGATCACCGAACTCTATACCGGCGGCAATCTGGCGTTTGAGTTTGAGCGCACCGAATCGCGGCTGCTCGAGATGCAGTCCCACGACTACCTGGAGCTGCCCCACAAAGCCGGCTGATGCGGGCGCTCAGAGCGTTTCCACGGCCACAGCCGTGGCTTCGCCACCCCCGATGCACAGCGAGGCAACCCCCCGGGTTCTGCCCAGGCGGCGCAGGCTGTGGACCAGCGTCACCAGAAGTCTCGAGCCGGTTGAGCCAATGGGGTGGCCCTGAGCGCAGGCCCCGCCGTTGATGTTGACCCGCTGCGGATCAAGCCCGAGTTTGTCTATCGCCAGCATCGCAACGACGGCAAAGGCCTCATTGATCTCAAACAGCTCCACATCCTCAGCTTTCCAGTTCGCTTTTTCGAGAACCCTGCTGATGGCGCCGACTGGTGCGTGGGTGAACTCGGAGGGGTGCTGGGAGTGTGTGGCATGGGCGCGGATGCGTGCTATCGGGGTGAGGCCTTCCGAGCGGGCCTCGTCTTCACCCATCAGCAGCAGCGCCGATGCGCCATCCGAGATGGAAGAGGCATTCGCCGCCGTAATGGTGCCGTTGGCGGCAAAAGCCGGACGCATCTGTGGTATCCGCTCAATCTGAGCCTGGAATGGCTGTTCATCGTCCACAACCTCTATTGTCTCCCTGCGGCCGGTGACGGTTACCGGGGAGGTTTCCGCTTTCAGCCAACCCTGTGTGGTAGCCTCCTGGGCGCGCCGCAGTGAGGCTATGGCGTATTCATCCATTGCTTCACGGGAGTACCCCTCGCGATCAGCCGCATCCTGGGCGAACTCCCCCATGAGCCGGGATGTTTCCGCATCCTGGAGTCCATCCAGAAACATGTGGTCCTGGGGTGTCTCACCCGGCCCCATACGGTACCCCTGGCGTGCCTTGAGCAGTAGATAGGGGGCGTTGGACATGCTTTCCATGCCGCCTGCCGCCACGCTGCGGGCGCTGCCAGCGAGAATGAGATCATGCCCGAACATGACCGCTTTCATCCCGGAACCGCAGAGTTTATTGATGGTGGTGGCCCCGCTGGCATCAGGTATGCCCCCCTTGCGGGCTGCCTGGCGGGCCGGTCCCTGTCCCAGGCCGGCGGGCAGGACATTGCCCATTATGACTTCGTCCACATTCTCCGGTCGCGCTCCGGCCTGTTCCAGCGCCCCCTGTAGCGCCGTTGCCCCCAGATCAGTAGCGGAAACGCCGTTCAGGCTTCCCTGAAATCCGCCCATAGCGGTGCGACTGGCGCTGACAATGACAACGGAAGCGTCTGGCATGGTTGAGTGTCCTCCTGGTTTCAGAAAGTTCATGATGGCGGTTTCCGGGAAAGTGGATCAAGTTTTCTGGGTGGGACAGGACGCTTCTGGTTCCGACGGGATCAAAAAAACGCGGTTTTCTGCCACGGAAAATTGGTTGATTCGTGAATTTGCGTCTATATTGAAGAGCAATCGTGGTATCCATGAACCCGAAACAGCGACTCAAATAAAAAAAGACGGAGTAGCGTTCAATGACAAAAAGAACACAACAGTGGCACAAATGGGTGCAGATGCCGCTGGCTGCCGCCATCGCCGTAGGCCTTTCCTCGCCTGCCACCGCCTTCAACTTCCGCGTCGGTGACGTGGATGGTGCCTTTGACACCCGGCTGACCGCAGCGGTCGGGTGGCGGACCCAGAGCCCGGACAATGCGCTTGTCGGACAGGGTAATCTTGATGGGGGGGCAGCTCAGAATATCGGAGCGTCTACCACCAACTACGATGATGGCAATCTGAATTTTGATCGAGGGGATACCTACTCCAAGATCATCCGGGGCAGCAGTGAACTCTACCTGAACCAGAATTTCCGTGGTCAGTACCTGGATCGTGTCGGTGGCTTCGTTCGCGGCCGTTACTGGTACGATTTCAAGATCAAGGATCAGGACTTTACCCGTGATGGGCGTGACACCATCAGCGAGGACGGTAAGGACAATGCATCCGGCGGGGAACTGCTGGACGCCTACGTCTGGACAGACTGGTT
>LKMJ01000416.1_pt1 | contig 32176 bp, 34 predicted proteins | sample 643391 | NCBI WGS metagenome assembly LKMJ01 (sample SAMN04112250, study PRJNA286221) | soda lake metagenome | biome: soda lake; feature: Kulunda Steppe; material: water; isolation source: sample PL-Br10 brine of Picturesque Lake | place: Russia: Kulunda steppe | collected 2010-07 | reverse complement strand
TGAATACGTAACCGCAATTTTATCTGATGTGGGTGATATGTACAACTGATGTCTGAACGGGACGTCGACATCTCTACGGCGGGCGAGAACGTCGCGGGAGAAGGACCCGCAGTAGAGCCCGAGGCTGTCACCGACGAGACGACGGTCCACGAGGACGCTGAACTCGAGCGGACAATCGGGCTCGTCGGCGGACTGGCGATCGGTATCGGGACGATGATTGGTGCAGGAATCTTTGTCTTCCCGGGGCTTGCCGCCGGTAACGCAGGACCAGCGGCGACCCTTTCGTTCGCTATCGGCGGCGTCGTCGCGTTGCTCGTCGCGCTTCCGGCTTCAGAACTCGCCACGGCGATGCCCCGCAGCGGCGGCGGCTACTACTTCATCTCCCGGAGTATGGGGACCGGCTACGGCGCTATCGTCGGCCTCGGCCTGTGGATGGGGCTGGTGTTCGCGTCAGCCTTTTACCTCGTTGGACTCGGTCACTACGCGACGGCGGTTCTGGCGGAAGTCGGGATTACGCTCGCGGTGAGTCCTGTCATTCCACTCGGATTGGCCTTCGCAGTGGGTTTGACTGCGCTCTCGATTGCGGGGACTGAGAACACCACGAAGATACAGAACGTCGTGGTCGTCGTGTTGCTCGCCATCCTGACAGCGTTTCTCTCGTACGGGTCGCTCGACGCCCTCGGCGTGTTCGGCCGGGAGAGCACACCCGAGACGTTCTTCTCACAGGGATACTTCCCGGTGCTCCAGACGGCGGCGCTCGTGTTCACGTCGTATCTCGGATTCGCGCAGGTCGCGACCGTCGCTGGAGATATCAAACAGCCCAGCAGGAACCTGCCACTGGCGATGGTCGGGTCGGTCATCGTCGTGACGATTTTCTACGTCGTGACGATTTTCGTGGCGACGAGCGCGTTCGGAGCCGAGCGACTGGAGGGGTTCGGCGAGACGGCGATGGTCGAGGTGGCCCGCGAGTTCGTCGGCCTTCCGGGTGCGGTCGCCATCCTCTTTGCCGGACTGCTGGCGACGTTTTCGAGCGCGAACGCCTCCATCCTGAGCGCTTCCCGGACGGTGTACGCGCTGAGTCGTGACGCGCTCATCCCGCAGAAGGCGAGCGAAATCAACCTCCGCTACGGAACGCCACACATCGCGCTGTTCGCGGCTGGCGGGCCCATCTTCGTTCTCGTCGCCACCGGCCAGGTCGAGCTGCTGGCGGAGGTCGCGTCGTTCCTGCACCTGATTATGTACGGGCTTATCTGTATTGCACTGCTAGTACTACGTAGACAAGGACCGGACTGGTACGAGCCGAGCTTCCGGATGCCGGGCTACCCCGCCCTTCCCGCGCTCGGAGCGCTTGCCAGTTTCGCACTCATTGCATTTATGCAACCTGCCTCCATCGTCGTCGGCGCCGTCGTGATGGCCGTCTCGTATGGCTGGTATCGTTACTACGCCGGCGATGTGGAACTCAAGGGTGATTTCTGATGAACAACCGAGGTGACTCCAGACCATGACAGACAGACCGACTGTACTCGTTCCGGTTCGCGTGCTGAAAGGCGAGGGTATCCCCGACGGCGTGCCCGAACTCCTCGCAAACGCGCACGTCGTCCTGCTGGGCTATCACGTCATTCCCGACCAGACTGCGCCGGGACAGGCACGGATGCAGTTCGAGGACCGGGCGACCGACCGACTCGAGGAGTTTGAGGCTGTGTTCGAATCGGCCGGGGCGACAGTCGAGCGGGAGCTCGTGTTCACACACGAGAAACAGCAGACGTTCGACCGACAGATACGCGAACATGGCTGTCACGCCGTTCTCGTCCCCAACTCGACGAAACTCCCAGAGCGGATTCTCGTCGCCGTTCGTGGGACGGTCGGCTCCTCGCGTATCGCCCGCGTCGTCGCCGGACTGTTCGCTGGAACCGACGTGGCAGTGACCTTGTACCACCTCGCCGATGAGGACGAGACCGACGAGGACGCTGAAACGATGCTCGACGCTATCCGTAATCAGCTGGTCGAACTGGGGATGGACAAGCAGGCAATCGACCTGCACATCGACCGAACAAAGCAACGGCGCGAGTCGATTGTCGACGCCGCGACCAGCTACGACGCGGTCGTAATGGGCGAGTCAGAGCCGTCGCTGGCCACATTCGTGTTCGGTATGGCCGCAGACGATGTCGCAGAGCAGTTCCTCGGCCCGGTTATCGTGGTCCAGCGCGAGAAGAGTGCGGCGGACGACTGACTACTTTTTTACAGGAACGGTTACCCGAACTCCACACCGAGTTCCATCTCGTAGTAGTGCATCGCATCGCCGTCGTCGGTGAGCACGAACGTCCCGATGAACGTCTCCCCTGCGAGCATGTGGGGAATCCAGACCCGGTCGTCGACCCACATCTCGTCGTACGGGAGGTCATCCGCTGGGTGCCACTCCGGAATGGCTTCTTCCGTCTCGACGGGGGTTCCTTCGATACTGTCTGCCGTGAAGACGTGGACGTACATCGAGTCGTCGTCCGGATCGCTATCACGAAAATGAAAGGCGAACTCGCCACACTTCTGGACACCGGTCGGCTCTACCTGCAGTTCCTCGCGGACCTCACGTTTCGCAGCTGCTATTGGTGTTTCCCCGGGTTCGATTTTGCCGCCTGGGCCGAGGATGTTCCCCTCGCCGAGCCCGCGCTGTTTCCGAATCAACAGCACCTCGCCGTCGATTATCGGGTGACAGAGCGTCGCCTCGTTCATGGTCGTGAGTCACTCCGGTGGTACGTATCGATTGTGGTCTCTACTCCGGTGGTACGTATCGATTGTGGTTCCTGTTCTATCGCGCCGTCGGGTGCCCCACGAGGCTGATGTCGCCGTCGTTGGGTCGGCCCAACCACCCATTGGGATTTCCAGAACAGACACGTATTAGCACTCAGTTTCGACGGCGGTAACTTCGAACCGAGCACCACCCGTCCCGCTGTCAGTGAGACGGATACTCCACCCGTGGGCATCGGCGATTTGCTTTATGATATACAATCCAAACCCGTTCCCATCCTGATTCGTTGAGTAGCCCCGTGCCCATACGTCGGTCCGCTCGCCCTCGGGAACGCCAGGGCCATCGTCTTCGATATAGAACCCAGCGGGCAGGTCACCGACTGTAACAGTGACAGCTGGGCCGCCGTGTTCGACTGCGTTTCGAAAAAGGTTCTCGAAGAGTTGCTGAAGGCTGCTCCTATTGGCGAGGAGTGTGTGTGTCGTTTCAGTACGGAGTGTGGCATTCACTGTCCCAACGTTTCCCCAAGATGTTTCAGCAAGCTCGGACAGTTTGACTGGTTCCGTCGTTTCTCCGTGATTCCCTTCACGCGAAACCGCCAGTAACTCTTCGATCAACCGCTCCATTCGCTCGTGGGCGTTTGCTATCCGGTCTATGTGCTCACTCTCACACTCGTCAACTAGAAGCTTCAAAGAAAGCTGTGCAACGTTGAGCGGGTTCCGGAGGTCGTGGGAGACGATGTCGGCAAACTCCTCCAGCTTGTCGTTCTGGGTTTTGAGCTGAACTTCGGCTTCTTTTTCGTCAGTGATGTCGGTGACGATTCCGATCATTCTGCTCGGCTCGTCGTTGTCAGACACAACTTCAGCCCGGGCTTTCACCCATCGGACCAGTTCGCTGTCTACGATAACCCGAAATGACGCTTCGTAGAACCCTTCCTCCATGCCGCGCTCGTGTGCCTCCTCGACGCTCGGAAGGTCGTCAGGGTGGACGCGAGTGGCGAATCCCTGGTAGGTTCCAGGAAACTCGCCCGGGTCGTATCCAAACAGTCGTTCCATACGCTCGTCCCAGACAACCTCGTCAGTCCGCAAGTCCCACTCCCAGACGCCCGTATCGGTTGCATCCAGCGCAATCTTGAGGCGGAGGTGTTCTCTATCGTCCGCGTTATCCATTGATACCGTCCCCCCACATCATATCTATCACTCTCTCAGGCCGCCCGTAAAATATGTTGGACTCTCTCACTCTCCTGGACCGGCCGTACATATCTAGACTCTTTTCGAACTGAACGAACAGCCATTCCGGAAAAGTCCCACAACTCGAATCGGAAACCCTTAACCCCACCAACGACAAGGCGCGGGTATGGCCAAGTTCGAGAAAGCAGAAGCTCGCCTCTTTGCGGCGCAGATCTGTATGCGCTGTAACGCCCGCAACCCCCAGCGTGCCGACTCCTGCCGCAAGTGCGGCTACGGCAACCTCCGACCGAAGGCACGCGAAACGCGAAGCGCCTGAGAGACTGGACTCGTACCGTTCGTGTCGTCTCTTCCGGACACTGATAGCACCCGCTCTCTCTTCTCGTCTCTGAGCACTACTGCTGCCTGAACACCACGTCGCCTGAGCCCTACTACCACATCTGGCGCATCTCTCTCCGACCTAGTATCTCCTTAACGTCTGTAAAATACATCTGATACCACTAGACGCCATTCGACACCAACCTTATGTACGTCGGGACCCTCCCTTTAGTTGCATGTCACCGGCCCCCGCCACGTCCCGCTCAGATTCGCGTGCTGCCCGGCAGAAGGGAGTGCTCTTCTGCCCGTCGTGTTGGCACGAGAGTCCGGTCGACGGCGACTGGCAGGTTCAGACGACGGAGACGGACACCCACCTTGCTTGTCCGGCCTGCAGTGACACAGTGGCTATCAGACCGTCTGCGGACGCGGACACCGAGTCAATTACGCTCCCCGTAGTCACGCCTGGTGTCGCGTTCGCAACGCTGACTACCCGTCTCCTCGCGCTCGGCTGGCGACTGTGCACACGTTCGGGAGTGAGAACGAAACCGGGCGGTTCGTCATGCTCCCTGTCGACGACCGACCACTCTCGCTGTCAGCCGTAACACATTCCCACACCACCTCTCAGGACGCAAGTCCCGGCTGATGGCGTTCTCACTCGTCCGGATACTTTGGCTCGCGACGCTCTGCACGCTCGAGCGCCCGCTCTATGACCGCTTGTACGTCACCCTCGTAGACGTCACCGTGACCGGCGTACAGTTTTTCGACCGTCTCGGGCGTCCGTGCGAGCAGTTCCTCGATAGAGTCGATTAGCTGCTCGCGTGACTGTCCGGGGTAGTCCGTGCGACCGAAGCTCCCGTCATCGAACGCGCCGTCGTTGTAGACGACCACGTCGCCAGAGAAGAGCGAGCGCTCGCCGACTAACGAGACGTGGTCGTCGGCGTGTCCCGGCGTGTGAACCACTTCGCACGACTCGTCGCCCACCTGTATCTCATCTCCGTCGTCGAGTTCGTGTGTTCGCTGCGGGTGGTCAGCGTAGGCGTAGCAGTCGGCGTCGAACGTCGAGAGCACCGCGTCGAGTTCGCCGACGTGGTCGCCGTGCTGGTGGGTGAGGACGACCCTGTCGAGGCTGTCCGTGTGGTCTCGAATTACGCCTTCGACGCCCGGCATCGTCCCCGCGTCGACCAGCGTGGTCTGTTCGCCCAGCGCGAGATACGCGTTGCACGTGAACTCTTCGGCGTCTGCCGTGACCGTGATGACGTCCATATGGGGCCTCACGGTTGCCGTCGGCTTGAACGTTACACCACCTTCACGTTCATACCAGAAACTCCCGAGTGATTTTTCCGTCTGAATCTCTAGGCTCTACATGTATGGGGTTCGGGAGCTACGACGAATCCGAACAGGAAAACCAGGAGCTCGACGCTGATTTCGACGACGACGAGGCTGTTGCTGCGGGCGAGAACGACCACGAAGGCACCGTTGATTTCGAGTTCACAGCATCGAACGACGAACTACTCGACAAACTCGAGGACATCAAAGAGAACACGTGAAGCGAGGGGTCCGCGCCCTTGGTGTCGCCGAGTCCTACCGGGGCAAGACGAGTACATTGGCTGGCACTGTCGTCCGCGCGGACCGCACTGTCGACGGCTTCGGATTTACCACGTGTACTGTCGGCGGCACCGACTCGACGACTGCAATCGCCTCGCTTTTTGCGGAGGTCAACCGCGAAGACATTCGCTACCTGCTGGTGGCGGGTATCGCCCCCGCCTGGTACAACGTCGTCGACCTCTGGCGACTGTACGAACTGACTGAAGTCCCGGTTCTCTCCGTGAGTTTCGAGGAGAGCGACGGCCTCGAAGACGCCATCCACGAGGCCTTCGATGGCGAGGCCGCCACGCAGCGACTCGACAACTACCGCGCACAGCCGGAGCGACAGCCCGTGACGCTCGACGACGCGACCGTCTACGTCCGCAGTGTCGGTCTCGACGACGCCGAGACAGCCGAGGTTGTCCGTGGATTTACCCCCGAAGGAGGCCGACCGGAGCCACTTCGCGTTGCGCGACTCGCGGCCCGGAGCGGGGATGCGTTCCGACGCCGAATCGCCGAGGAGAGGCGGGCGGCTGACGAGGGTAATTCGCTGTCGTGACTGCCCTACGGTACGAGTAGGACTGGGATTTTGTAACTGCCCTACGGTACGAGCAGTACGGGAACTTTTCGGGTCTCCAGCATTCGCTCGGTGGTATCGCTCTGGAACAGCCGCGTGAACACTGACTTCTCCTCGTAGCCGAGCACGACGAGGTCGATATCCCGCGTTTCGGCAATATCGGTAATCGCCTTGCGGACTGCGGATTTCGACTCTGACCCGTGTTCGACGATTTTGATTTCGGCGTCGACAGCGACACCATACTCTGCACCCATCGCCTCGATTTCGCTGGCGGCCAGCTGTGCAGGTGCGTCCTCGCGAGGGGTGACGTGGACTGCAGTGACGCGGAGGTTTTCGTGCCCACTGAACATCTCGAGCGCAGTTCGGACCGCGCGCTCGCTGACCGGTTCGGTGTCGAACGGGACGAGAATATGCATACAACTACTAGGTCCCTGACAGGGTATAGTCCCCTTGCTTTCGGTCTCTCCAACGCGGACAGCAGCATCTATAGTGGGGCCACTCTGTGAACCAGTATGGACGACAGCGAACCTGTCCCTGACTGCTGGGACGAGCAGACGCTCGGTGTGACCGGCTGTGAGCGCTGCCCTGCGCTGGTCGACTCGCGAAGTCGAATTGTCGACGGCGTCGGTCCGGCTGACGCCGACCTGCTGTTCGTCGGGGAGGCACCCGGCGCGAACGAAGACCAGCAGGGTGAGCCCTTCGTCGGCCGCAGCGGTGACGTGCTCGACGCGGGGCTGCGTGACGTTGGACTCGACCGGGTCGACGTGCGAATCACCAACTGCGTCCGGTGCCGACCGCCCGAGAACCGTGACCCGACCGTCGAGGAGCGCGGAAACTGCCGCGTCTACCTCGACCGCGAAATCGCCGCCGTCGACCCGGAACTGGTCGTCACCCTCGGGAAAGTGCCTGCCGAACACCTGCTCGACCGGTCCGTTGCGGTGACCAGTGAAGCTGGCAACATCTCCGAGGTCACGGTCGAGGGGAGTCCCTACCCGGTGCTCGTCTGTGTCCATCCCGCTGCGACGCTGTACGACCCGAGTCAGGGCGACGTGTTCGAGGCGACACTTCGCACTGCCGCGGAGCGCGCCGGTGACGGCGGACAGTCGTCCCTCGGCGAGTTCTAGCGCTCTACGCGAACGTTCTCGCCGCGTGGACTGCCGAAGGGTTCGTCGGCGTCGCGCTCGAAGACGAGTTCGCCCCGGACCATCGTCCACTCGGGGAAGATGCCGTCCCAGCCTTCGAAGGGCGTCCACGTACATTTCGTGTGGAGTGTATCCGCCCGTATCTCCGTTACTTCGTCTGGGTCGACCAGTACGAGGTCGGCGTAGTTCCCTTCCTGGACTCGGCCGCGGTCTTCCAGTCCGAACGTCTCGGCGGGGTTAGTCGCAGTCAGGTTGCGGACGCGCTCGTAGTCGAATCGGCCGCGCTCGGCTTCGACGAGCAGCAGGGGCAGGACGGTCTCGACGCCAGGAATCCCGCTCGGGGCGTCCCAGACGCCGGTGTCCTTCTCTTCGGCGGTGTGGGGGGCGTGGTCGGTCGCAATCATGTCGACGGTTCCGTCCGCAACACGGTCGTAGACCTTGCTCCTGAGTTTCTCCCGGCGAAGCGGCGGGTTCATCACACCATGGGTGCCGAGCTCGTCGAGGTGGTCGCGCGAGAGAAAGAGGTGGTGTGGCGTCACCTCGCAGGTCATCCCGTGCTCGGCGGCGATGTCGATACCCTGCGGCGTGCTCGTGTGAGCGACGTGAATCCGGCTGTCGCGCTCGTCGGCGAGCTCACACGCTCTGCGGACGGCCTCCGCCTCGGCCTTCGGTCGCCGGTAGGCGCTCCAGGCGTCTGCGTCGTCACGCGCACGCGCACTTTCATTGAACAGCGTCTCGTCCTCGGCGTGGACCGTCACGGTCACGTCGTGTCTCTGTGCCCGTTCGAGCGCATCGATGAACAGCGAGGTGTCGATACCCATCTCGCCGGTCGAGTCCGCGAGGAACACTTCACCAAGCGCGAACAGCGGCTGGGCGAACAGGCTGGCCGGGTCCCAGTCCTCGGTGACGCCGCCGTTGATGCCGAAGTCGACGTGGGCCTGGTCAGCGTACTCCCGTTTCTCTTCGAAGGCTGCGCGGTCGACGGTCGGTGGTTCGGTGTTTGGCTGGTCGACGACCGTCGTCACGCCGCCAGCAGCGGCGCTTTTCGTCCCCGTCTCCCACGTCTCCTTGTGTCCGAAGCCAGGTTGGCGAAAGTGGACGTGGACGTCTATCATTCCTGGGAGAAGGCGTTTACCGCTCGCGTCGATAGCGAGGGTTTCACCCTCGTCACCCTCTGCATCGAGGTCTTCGGCCACGGCAGCAATTCTCTCTCCACTGATGCGGACGTCGCGGCGACGACCGTCAGCGAGCGTCGCGTTCCGGATGAGCATACCCACGCTCCACGCCGAACCACCCTAAGTGTCTCGGGACGATACCGACGCGCCGTCGCTCAGACCTCCTCGACCGTCGAGTGATTCCCGCCGGTGAGGTGTTCGACGAACGCTTCGACGACTGCCTCGGGCGCAGTCTCGCCGCCAGCGCGTGCGATGCTCCCCACTGACCCGCGCTCAAAGGGCACGTCCAGCGCGTCGTAAATTGGGTCGAGAACGTTAGCAATCTCCTCGTGGTCGCGGACGACAACGATACCGGAGGTGACAGCCACGTCGCTGCGGACGCGCTGTGCCAGTCCGACAATCTTTCCATCCGCCGAGAGCGAGTGCGTTCCTGGACAGAACGAACGCTCCGGTTCGCCTTCCTCGGCGTCGACACCGAGGTCGGCCAGCGTAGACTTGACCAGTCCGGTTACCCGGTCGTAGCGCTCGGTGATTCCCGAGCGCGAGTTCTCGACTGGCTCTGCGAGCGCGAACGCGACAGTCTGTCCGGTGAACGCCACGGCGTGTCCGCCGACGTCGCGTTCAGCGACGGGATATCGTCGTCTGGTCGCAATCTGCCGGGCTTGCTCGTAGCCGTCAAGATTTGCGTCGCGTCGCCCGAACGCGACGTTTCTCGGGGGCTGCCAGACCCGGACGCCCGGCTCTCCTGTCGTTCCAGTTTGTTCGACGAATCGTCGCGTCGCTTCCCGGTCTGCAGATAGGTCCGTTGCTCGGCCACGGAGAACGTGCATACTCGGTTGTCAGCTCTCCTGTAGCTGTTCGGGAGCGGAGACAAGCGGTTTCCACTCCTCGTGCTCGAACTGGCAGATGATCGTGCCGTCGATTCGTTTCAGATAGGTGTTGAGGTGTCCTTCCTGCTTGGCGTTGTCGACGAGACCACTACCACGAGTCATATCACACCGTCCGGCGACCATTACCGACCGCTCGTTCTCGGGAGCAATGAACTCAGTGACGAGATACCTGAACCGCTCGATGTCACGGCCGTACACCAGATACTCCGTGAACTTCTCGTCGTCGTAGAACTCGACGAACTCGTCTGCGTGGTTGTCGGGGACGATGTGCTGGAGGCCGAAGCGGTCGTGGTCGTGCATGCTCTTCGTTATCGCGTCGGTGTGTGCGGCGACGACCGTGAACACGTCCCAGCCGTCCTCGCGCCTGCCGGCGGCAAGTTCCTCCATCTCCTCGAGCGTCTGTGACCAGGCGTTCGTGTGTACGCCCTCCGGGTCTGCGAGGCGCTGGACTTGCGGGTCGGGCTGCTCATCCGGGTGGTGCTGGTCCTCTCCGTCCATGTGTACAATCGCAGTGCGAACGGGGATAACTCTTTTCGGCTACACGACCCCGAAGACCGTCTCCATCACGAACGACAGCGCCAGCACGAACACGCTCGTCACCAGTAGCTTTCCGGGTATCCCCATCCGTCGTTCCGGTCGTGGTGCCCGGACCCAGCGGTTCGGCGGGATGGTCTGGACGAGCGCCTGAAAGCGCGTCGCGTCCTGTTTCTCCCGGATGGACTTGCCGGAGATGTTCTGCTTCGTGGACTCGTTGGCCACTCTGTTTCGCAGCGAGGAGGCGGCCGCCATCGAGTCCTGCTGAGTGTCACTGTCTGTGTCGGTGTGCTGTGGCCCGGCGTCCTGTTGCCCCTGGTGGGCTGCCCGGAGCTGTTTGCCCGAGCGAACCCACAGGGTCGCCGTCGCGTACGCCATCATTGTCCAGCCGAAGACGAACAGAAGGTGTTTCCCGCGGACGACCCCGCCGCCGGTCGTGACTCCCAGCGTGACTGCAACGACAGCACTCAAGGCTGTGAGTGCGACCGCGTACGTCAGCGTGTCGACCCAGATGCGAACGAAGCCTCGTAGGCGGGCGGTTCTCGGCCGTGTAATGAACATCACTCCCTGTGGCGAGTATCGAGCACCTCGTCGGGCTCTCGGAACTCGCTACCGTGCCTGTGGCAGTAACTCTGTCGGCCGGAGTCGCTGACGGTGTAGAACTCCGGCGAGACGACCACCTCGCTGTCTTCGAGGTGCCCCTCACAGATGCCACCGAACTCGTCGTTGAACAGCGTGAGCGCCTGCGTCTCGTCGTGTCGTCTCATGTGTTCCTGAATCTCGTCGAGTACTGACTGTACGTCCGGCGGGATGGCGAGGTCGCCGAACACCTCGTCGAAGGTTCCTTCGACGGTCCCAAATCGCGTTTCTCTCCCGAGTCGCTCCCGGATGCGCTCGCGGACCGACCGGTCGGCCCGTCGACGCTCCCGGAGTATCTCCCGGAGCGTGAGCAGTCCGACCCAGTGCTCGTTGTCGAGATGGTCGTACTCGCGAGGGTGAATCCGTGCGGGACAGCGGGTGCTGAACGGACAGCCGGTCGGTGGATAGCGAGGGTTCGGTGGCGTCCCGTGGAGCGTGATTCGGTCACCGCTGCTTCGCGGGTCCGGCGGCGGAATCGCCGATAGCAGCGAGTGCGTGTACGGGTTTGCCGGGTCCGTGAACAGCTCCTCGGTCGGTCCTATCTCCATAATGTGTCCGAGATACATCACGGCGACTCGGTCGCAGATGTGTCGAACGACGGAAAGGTCGTGAGCGATGAACAGATAGGTGAGCCCGAACTCGCTCTGGAGGTCTTCGAGGAGGTTGATAATCTCCGCCTGCACGCTCACGTCGAGCGCACTGGTTGGTTCGTCGAGGACGATGAAATCGGGTTCGAGCGCCAGCGTCCGGGCGATACCGATACGCTGGCGCTGGCCGCCGGAGAACTGGTGAGGGTAGCGGTAGTAGTGCTCGGGCTCGAGATTGACGGTTTCGAGCAGGTGGCGCACTCGCTGGCGGCGCTCTCGCGGCGTTCGCCAGTCGTGGACATCGAGGGGCTCGCGAATAATCTCGCCGACGGTCATCCGGTCGTTGAGGCTTGACTGTGGGTCCTGGAACACCATCTGGGCGTTGCGCCGCCACTCGTGGAGGTCGTCACCGCGGAGCGTGGTGATGTCGATGCCGTCGAACGTAATTTCGCCTGCCGTCGCGTCTTCGAGCTGGAGGAGCGTCCGTCCCAGCGTCGTCTTGCCACATCCGCTCTCGCCGACGAGGCCGAGCGTCTCGCCTCGGTGGATATCGAAGCTCACGCCGTCGACTGCCCTGACGGGCTTCCCACCGAACAGGCCGCCGCCCTCGTAGTACGTCTTCAGGTCTCTGACCCGTACCATCACGTCACGCCCGGTGTCGGCGGTTGCCTGGCTTGCTGTCGTTTCCGGCGTCGTCGCGTCCTGGCTCATTCGTACTCACCCCTGGTGTCGGCGCCTTTCTCGCGGTGCTGTTCTACGGCGGCCGGGCGGGAGCGGTCCTCGGGGTACAGCAGACACGCTGCAGTGTGGTCTTCGGCCTTTTCGTCCACGGGGACGTGAACTGGATGGACGACCTCGCAGGCGTCGAACGCCTCTGGACAGCGCGGCGCGTACCGACAGTAGGTCGCCGGTTCAGTCGGGGTCGGGACGGTCCCCTCGATAGTCTGGAGTCTGTCACCTTCCTGGACGCCCGGAATCGATTCCAGCAGTCCTCGGGTGTATGGGTGTTTCGGGTTCTCGAACAGGGAGTACACGTTGGCCGTTTCGACGATCTCTCCGGCGTACATCACGTTCACGTAGTCGGAGACGTCCGCGATGACGCCCATGTCGTGGGTGATGAAGATGATGCCGATGTCTCGCTCCTCCTGTATCTCCGCGAGGAGGTCGAGAATCTGGGCCTGAATCGTCACGTCCAGCGCCGTAGTCGGCTCGTCACAGATGAGCAGCTCCGGTTCACAGGCAAGCGCCATCGCGATGACCGCCCGTTGTCGCATTCCGCCCGAGAACTGGTGGGGGTACTCCTCGACGCGGCGGCGAGCGTCCGGGATACCGACAGCTTCCAGCAGCTCCGCAGCCTCCTGTGTCGCTTCTTTGCCTTTGAGCCCCTGGTGGAGCCGGAGCGACTCTTTCAGCTGGTTTCCGACGGTGAACACCGGGTTGAGACTCGTCAGAGGGTCCTGGAACACCATCGCGATTCGACCGCCCCGCATTCGGCGCTGTGACTCACCGGACAGCCTCGTGAGCTCGACGAACCCGTGCTGGATGTCTTCCGGTGCAGTGCCGCCCGCTGTGACGAAGATGGCGTCGTTTGCGTCAATGATGTCAAGGTCGTCGCCGTACCCGCCAGCGAGGATGTCGACGAGCGTGACTTCCGAGACGTGGTCGTGGCCGAACGTCTCGGGCCTTGCATCGACTTCCGGCTTTTCGAGCAGCGCTGCCGGGTCGTACTCTTCCCGGAGTGCCGGCACGTCGACGACTCGATTGCGGAACTGTGAGGCGTACGCCCGGACTGCGTCCACCTCGTGGTACCGGATACTGCTTCCGTGGAGGATGCGACCTGGCGACTCGATGAGACCCATTATCGACCGGGCCGTCACGCTCTTGCCGGACCCGCTCTCGCCGACGATGCCGACAGTCTCACCCGAGTGAACGTCGAAGGAGATGCCGTCGACCGCCCGGACTGTCTCCCGGTCGGTGAAAAACGCCGTCTGCAGGTTCTTCACTTCCAGGATGAGTCCGCTCTCCTGGTCGGGCGGTGCGGTGACGCTTTCCATCGACATCAGCCACCACCTCCCGCCGCGGCGGCGCTCCCTTCGACGTCGGCTTCGGGGTCGATTGCGTCGCGGATGCCGTCACCCAGCGCGTTGAACCCGAGGACGATGAGCGTAATCATCAGCCCCGAAATCGTCGCAACGTGCCACGAACGCGTCGCGATGTACGGCTGGCCGGAGTCGATGAGCCGACCCCACTCGGGCGTCGGTGGACTGATTCCGAGTCCGAGAAACGTCAGCGCGGCGACCGCGATGACGACACCGCCGATGAGGAGCGACGCGTAAATCATGATGTAGCCGATGATGTAGGGGGCCATGTGCTTGCGCATCGTTACCAGCGGACGCTGGCCGAAGCTCTTTGCCGCGTCGACCCACTCCTCCTCCGAAACCTGCAGGGACGGTCCACGCAACGTCCGCCACATCCCCGGCCAGTACGCGAAGGCGAATATCAAGGCCAGTAATAACCCCCCGTCCATCGGCGCGGCGAGCGGGTGATTGGCTCCCCGGAAGAGCACGAGGAGCATCATCACGAGGAGCAACACGGGGATGGCGATGATCGTGTCGCTGGTCAGCACGACGAGGATGTCGACGAGGCCCTTGTAGTAGGCGGTGATGAGCGAGAGTGCGATTGCAATCGATGCTGCCAGCACGATGGTCGTCAGCCCGACGACGAGCGAGGTTCGTGCGCCGTATGCCAGATGTGTCAGCATATCCTGTCCTCTTGGTGTCGTTCCGAGCGGTGCCCAGCGGTCGTACTGGTCGTAGCTCAACGGTGCGACGTTCGTTTCGGTCCCGTCCGCTCTCGTGTTGATGTTGGCTGACCCGTGCGTCGTCGTCTCCACCTCGCCGTCGTCGTTGAGGTACTCGAACTCGTACTCGCTGTTGAACGGTTCGATGACGTTGTGCTCCAGCGGAACCGGACTGATTGCTGGCGCGAACGCACCGAGCACGAAGAACCCGAAGACGATGAACAGCCCGAACAGGCCCCACTTGTGGTTTCGGAGCCGGCGGACGGTGTCGTCAGTCGGCGTCCAGTCGGCACGACGGTAGTGGGTGCGATACACGTTGAACCCCTTCCAGGCCCAGACGAGGCAGGCGAACGCGTACACCCAGACGAGCGTGAACCGAATCAGCCACGCCCAGGCAGGGGGGAGTCCGAGGAACGTGCCTTCCCAACCGCCGTCCGGCGTCTGGTGACCCATGTTCGAGATGACCTCGTAGCTCGTCAGGCTCGGCAACTCGGCAATCGAATCGAGTGCGGACGCGATGAACGCGACCTCGTTTCGGACGAACCCGCCCAGCGGTGTGAACGCGACCAGCACTGCGGCGAGTGCGAGCACAACCGTCAGCGCAGCCCTGTCGAGGAAGAGACGCTGTCTGCGCGTCACTGCGAAGTCGAACCGCTCTGTGAGATCTACGTCGACGAACGAGTGCACGATGACTGCGACGACGTACAGCAACAGAAGTACAACGACACCAGCGGCGACGGCACCGGCGGTCGTTCCGAGCGTGTCGGCGACGTTGCCGCTGACCCACCTCGGAATCGCGCCGAATCCGCCGAGGACGAACCCCGCTGCCGACGCTAGTTCCAGAAAGCCGCGAACCCATCTGCTGAGCTCCAGCAGTATCAGGACTGCGGCGACGGCAAGCCAGGCCAGTGCCGGAGACGGGTTGTTTCTGACCCGGTCCCGAAGCAACTCTCCTTCTGGCGTTTCGTCGGCTGTGCTGTCCTCTCGACTCTCGTTGTCACTCATCGTTCGTACCCCACCCGTGGGTCGATTACCGTGTACAGGAAGTCCTGCAGGATGTTCAGCCCGATAATGACGACTGTCAGCAGGAACAGGAGCGAGCCAGCCAGCGGCACGTCACCGCTGGTGATGGCAAGGAAGAAGATGCGCCCGATTCCGTTGATGTTGAAAATCACTTCGAGAATGACCGAGCCGCCGATGAGGATGAACGCCTCGTTCGTGATGACTGGGACGAGCGGAATCAGGGCGTTCCTGAACATGTGCTTCCAGACGATGGTTCGGTTTTTGAGCCCTTTCGCTTTGGCCGTCTCGACGTAGTTCGCGTTGATGTTCTCCAGGATGGCGGTCCTGCCGAGCCGCAACTCCGCGCCCATCGAAGCTGAACCCAGAATGAGCGCCGGTGGCAGAATCCGCTTGACGTCACGGCCGAAGGCACTGAGATCGAGTCCTGTCGGTACCGGGAGGAACCCGATGGTTGTCGTAGAGAAGAAATCCAGTGCAGGGGTTCCTGTGATACTGTTGATTTCGGGACCGAACGTGTACCAGTCAAAGCCGAGGAGACCACCGCCGTGTGTTGTCCGGAGAATCTCGAGCAGCATCACGCCGAGCCAGAAGTTCGGCATCCCCTGCCAGAGAATCCCGCCGGTCGTGGCGATGTAGTCTCCCCACGTGTTTGAGTTGAGACCCGCATAGAACCCAAGCGGGAGACCGATGAACAGCGGCAGGAGAATCGCCCAGAACCCGAGCCAGAGCGTCGGTGGTGCGGCCGAGGCGATGACATCTCGAACGTGACGGTCGCCCTGAACCACCCACGACTGGCCATCGAACAGGAGCATGTCCTGGACGAACTGGAGGTACTGCTGCCAGAGCGGGTCGTTGAGTCCGAGCCGCTCGCGCATCTGTGCTGCTTCCGCACCGGTCGCTTCCGGTCCAAGCCGGGCGGCAACCGGGTCGAGTGGCCCCATCCGGAGCATGACGAACATGAACGTCAGGACGAGGAAGATGACCGGAATCGCTAGCAGTACCCGCTTGAAAAAGTACGTCCATCGACTCATGCTGTCTCACGAGCGTCGCTCAGTCTGTGCCGTCGAGGGGGCCGTTTCTTTGCTGTCGTCAGTGTTCGCATATATCCTCGGCTTGCGTACCGCAAGGACCGTGATACTCCCCCAGGGTCGTCACGAAAGGGAGGTGATGGAGCGAGTGTAGCCCGTAATTCCGTTTCTCAGTCGTCTTCCTCCTCGAGCTCGACTTGCCAGTCGAGGTAGTAGCCCGTGGCTTCGGTCGGGATGAGGTCGGTGTCGGTGTTTCTTGGCTCCATGCCGAAGTGTCCGTAGGCGACGTCCATCCAGCTCCATATCCATCCCAGCGAGTACATCTCGAGGTCGCCGTCCTCGCCGCGAGCGATGAGTGTCCCGAACTCGGCAGTGTCGAGGTCGAACTCGATGCCAGTTCCGGCGAGCTTGTCACGGGTCAACTCGGCGGCTTCCTGGAACGCCTCGTCTTCGTAGGTGGTTAGCGTGAGCTCGAATGGGTCGTCTGGCGTGTAGCCCGCCTCTTCGAGAACCTGCTGTGCGGACTCGATATCGGTCTCGTTGGTTGTGTACGGCCACTCCTCTACCCACGCGTCGTAGCCGTCCGTGCCCTCCGGCCAGATCGCAGGTGGCGTGAAGCTGAACGCCTCTGCACCACGGCCCTCGAAAATCTCGTCGACCAGCTCTTCGTGGTCCGTCACGTACGCGACGGCCTGTCGAATCTCGCGCTCTGTGTGTCTCGCGTTGAACGCGAAGTAGAACGTACTCAGCTCGGGGACTGCGATGTAGTTTGCGACCTCGTCGTTCGGAATCGGCCCGTACGTTCCCACTTCGCGGCCGAGTTCGTCCTCCTCGGCGTCGATGAGGTCCTGGTCGTACTGCGGTGTCGGAACACCGAAGATATCCGCGTTCTGCTCGACTGCTCCGTACGTCCAGATGGCTTCGTCCTCTTCGATAATCTCCCAGTGGACGGCCTCGACGTCCGCAACCTCGCCCCAGTAGTCGTCGTTCCGGACAACCTGTACTTCCTGGTCGATGTCGAAGAAATCAAGCTCGAACGGACCGGTTCCGTTGGCGAACTCGGTCCGGAACTCGTCGTGCTCGACCTCGCCGTCGTACCCTTCGATGTCGCCGACGATACCTTCGGGGACGACCGCGAAGCCGCCGTAGGAGATGATGTCCAGCACGCCCGGGTTGGGGTTCTGAAGCGTCATTTCCAGCGTGTAATCGTCGACCACCTCCAGCCCGAGAGTATCGGGCTCGACCGCTCCCTCTTCGTCGGCCTCGTGTTCGATACCGAGGAATCCGGCTGTTCCGAGAATGAAGTTTGCTCGCTCGCTGTTCGGCGACTCCGCCAGCCGCCGCCAGGAGTACTCCACGTCCTCGGCAGTCAGCTCTGTCCCGTCGTGGAACTCGATTCCCTCCTGTATCTCGAGCGTCCAGGTAACGTTGTCGTCGGCGAGCTCGAACTCCTCGAGCAGGTCGTTTTCGAGCTCGGTCACCCCGTCGGTGTACTGGGTCAGGGTCTCGTACATCTGCTGGATGACCACCGCCGACGCGGTGTCGGTCGACATGATAGGGTCCAGCTCGTCGAACGTGCTGTTTATCATGTTGAGGGTGTCGTCGTTCTCGACGACAGTCTGGTTGTGCTTTTGATGGTGGCTGCCCAGCGCACCGATTTCGGGCACGTCGACCCAGTCGAACCAGAACCGCTCACCGAGGCCGTGATACAGCGGCAGCATCATCATGTCGTCACGTACTGCCTCTTCTATCTCGACGTATGCCTCGTTACGGATGTCCTCCGCCTCGGGTTCCGGGTTCTCTTCGATCCGTTCCCAGGCAGCCTGTGCCTTGTCGGCGGGATTGAGGTCTTCCGTGTCTTCTGGTTCGTCCTCGGCATCGTCACCGTCGTCCGTATCGTCGGTACCCTCCGGCTCGTCAGTATCGTCGTCCGTATCGTCTATGATATCGTCACCGTCATCGTCGACGCCACCAGCAGGATCGTCATCTTCGCCGAAGATAGCCGAACAGCCAGCCAGCCCAACGCTTGCACTACCACCCAGGGCGGCGAGCAGGTGGCGTCGTTTTGTACTGTCCACAGTCCGCGTCTCGCGTGAGTTGGACATAACTACAAATAAAATGTACTGATGTAAAAGAATATCGGCATTATACACTAATTAATCCATCATTTTAACATAATATAGAAATAATTTGAACAAATGTATTCCATTCTCATCCATCTGAATACCGATTCTGTGTAACCTGACTGTGTTTGTGACAAAACAGTTCTACCGCTCGTCCAACCCGTTGTTCTTTGTAAGAATACCCTACACTACTGGTGGGGAAACGTAGCGTTTCGAACTGCTTATGAACAGTCGGATCCGTCGACCGATCCGAGACTCATCAGGGGGTACCCATCGACGAGTTCCATCTCCGCGACAACTGTGATTTTCTCGTACTCGACAGTCAACTCAACGTCGATAAACTCGCCGGTGAGTTCGGTGTAGGTGGCCGAGCCCGCCTCGATAGTCTCGGCGAGTAGCTCTGTGTTCACGTCGACCGTGACGTCGACGCAGTGTGGCTGGTTTTCGATTGCTTCTTCCATCGCTCGTGCGAGCGACGGAGCGCTCGCGGGCGTCACCGGCGTCCCGGCGAACTGGTGGTACAGGGACCCGAACTTGATGCCCGCCTCGAAACACGCGGTCTGTGCGTCCGTCGGTGTCATTTCAGCTGTCATCGTATCACGGAAACCCCGCTCGCGGGGGCTGTTTCCACTCGACAGTCGTTCCGACGTTCCCAAAGCCCTTCGGTCGCGGAACTCCGTTTCGGTGTAAAATCTCGCTTTGGAAACAGGTCCACGGGAATTATAACGGATCCCGTCTTATCTTCGGTCGAGTGGGACGATATAGTGTGGCCGAGTCCGTGTATGTAGACCGAGCGCTCGGTACCTGTTGGCGCTGTCACGCTCGGCTGGAGCTGTCTCGGGTATGATGCTACTGGAGGGTTTTCTCGACGACGCGTTCGAATTCGCCCAGCTGTTCGGGCTCCCTGTACTCTGTCTCATCTTCGTGAGCAAGGGTCTGCTCATCGGGAAAATTTTCCCGACAAGCCTGTTCCTGCCGGGGTACGTCATCGCCACGGGCGCGTCGCTGACGATGGCTGGTATCATCGCGGTAGCGACGGGAATCAGTTACGTGGTTGGCCAGACGGTCGTCTACTGGGGTTGCCGGAAGTACGGCATCTCGTTCGTCGAGGACCTGCCCTACGCCGACATCGACACCGAATCTCCGAAGTTTCACCGGTTCGAGGTGTGGTTTCGCCGATACGGCGGCCTCTCGCTGTTCGTGACGAACTTCGTGCCGTGGATTCGCGGGCTGGTCACGATTCCCGCCGGAACGATGGACTACCCGGTCGGACGGTATCTCTTTTACACGACGAGCTCGACCGTCACGTATCACTTCCTCTACGTCGCGCTGGGCCTCGGCGTGCTGGAGCTGATCGACTGGCTGTGATTTGGGGAACCATCGTACATCTGGACGAACGGTGGCAGGTGTGGGGCGAAATCGTATGCTACTTATCGCGCGTCCTGCTTGGTAATACTGAATGGACGAGCCGGTCTTACTCACAGGGGCAGGCGGACACGTCGGGCGGACAGTGTACGAGCGGCTCGAAGACGAGTACGACTGGCGGCTCATGTTTCACAGCCAGCCGACGACCGAACCGGACTGCCCGTACTTTACGGGCGAGGTGCAGGACGCCGAAGACGTACGGCCAGCGATGGAGGGTGTCGGTGCGGTTATCCACCTTGCAGGCGACCCGCGTCCCGAGGCACCCTGGTCGAGCGTTCTCTCGAACAACATCGACGGCACACACACCATCTACGAGGCCGCCGTCGACGAAGGGGTCGAGAAGGTTGTCTTCGCCTCTTCGAACCACGCTGTCGGTGCGTTCGAGACCGACAGGCGAACACCCGAGATGTATCGCGCACACGACGACTTTCGCCTCAACGGCACGGAGCTTCCACGCCCCGGCAACAAGTACGGCATCAGCAAGGCCACAGGGGAGACTATCGGCCGGTACTACCACGACGAGTACGGCATCTCCGTCTGTAACATCCGCATCGGCAACCTCAACGAGAAACACCCGCCAATCGAGTACGAGCGCGGGCAGGCGATGTGGCTCTCGCCACGAGACTGCGCACATATCCACGACCGCGCGCTCAAAGCGGAGTACGGCTACGAGATCGTCTACGGCATCTCCGACAACGACCGCAAGTACTACTCGTTGGAGCGTGCGAAGGAGGCACTCGGGTACGAGCCGCGTGATAATTCGGCGGAGTGGGACGCCGACGAGAAGGTGGAGTAGCCGTTTTCAGGTCGCCCTCGGCAACGTCAGGCAGAACACTGCACCGGTCGGTTCGTTCTCTTCGACCCAGACCTCACCACCGTACTCGGTGACGAGGTAGTTCACGAGATACAGCCCGATACCGGTTCCGTCGCTGTCGACGGACTGGACGCCCTTTCCGAAAATTTCGTCTTTCCGGTCGTCCGGAATACCCGGCCCGTTATCGGCAATTTCGACGAGCACGTCGTCATCACGCATCTCGCAGTCGATTTCGATGACCGGCGTCTCGGAGTCGTTGTGGGTGACGGCGTTGGAGAGGAGATTCCGAAAGACAGAGCCGAGCATTTCGTTCGCCTGAACCTGGACGAACGGGACCGACTCCGGAAGCTCGAACCGGGCGTTCGGGAAGGCGTCCTTCTGTCGCTCGACCTCCGTGACGAGGGCGGTTTCGAGCGACACCGGTTCGAGTTCGATTTTCCCGTCACCGGTCAGCGTTTCGACGACAACCCTCGTCTCCTGTGTGATGTTCGTGATGCTCTCCGCTTTCTGTCGGATGCGGTTCAGCGCGTCCCGATGGCTGGCATCGACCGACGCTTCGAGCGTTTCGGCCCACGTCGAGATGACCTGTACGTCGTTTCGGATATCGTGACGGACGACGCGGTTGAGTGCTTCGAGCGCCTGGTTACGCTCCTGTAGGCGCTTTTCGTAGCGCTTTCGCTCCGTAATGTCGATGACTCCACCCCTGTATCGGCGCTGGCCGTCGGCGTCGGTCACCGGCCTGACGCTATCGGACACCCAGCGAACGTCGCCGTCGTTCCGGCGGATGCGGTACTCGAAGTTCTCCAGCTCCTCTTCTTTACGCAGCGCTGACCGGTACTCCGAAAAGCGTTCGCTGTCGACGAACACGTCTTCGATGCTCACCGTTCTCTCTACATCTGCTGGCTCGTCGTATCCGAGCACGTCGGCCATCGACTGGTTGACCATCAGGTACTCCTCGGCGTCGGGCGTGGTCTTGTAGATCCCCTCGGCGGCCTCCTCGAACAGCGAGCGGTAGCGCTCCTCGGCTTCCTGTAGCTCCAGGGTCAGCGCGACCATCCCCTCGTTCGTCTCTTCGAGTTCGTGCTGGAGCGCTTCGACGGTGTTCTGCTGGTCCTGAATTCGGGCTCTGGCCGCCGTCAGTAGCTCCGCAAGCTCGCCATCACTGCGGGCTATCTCCGACTCGAGCCGGTAACGCAGGTCGTCCTCACCTGCGGAATCGAGCCGGCCGGCTATTTTATCCTCGCCCATCTCCCGTAATTCTCAGGAGTGGAGTGCTGTATATGCTACGACCTGTCTCGGGACGAGGGATCACGACTCTCACGCCGGCGAGACGACGAGAACTGTCGCGTCGTCGTCCTTGTCGAACTGCCCGAGAAGCCACCGCGCCTGTTCGGTTGCAGAGCTATCAGCCACCGCTTTGCAGTCCACCCAGTTCCAGCGCGAGGAGACTCCATCGGAGTGAAGCGCGAGCCGGTAGGACGGCTTCCAGGTGAGTGTCTCGACGTACGGTTCGGGCGCGTTCCCGCCCACGACACCGCGTCGCACGGCGAGACTTCCCCGTTCGGGACCGTCGAGGTGGGTGTAGATGTTCCCGATACCGGCGAACTCGACGGTGCCGTCTGCCCAGTCGAAGCGTGCCAGCGCCATGACGACCCCACGGGTTCCACGACAGGCGCGACCGGCACCTTCGAATATCGCGGGGAGCGGCTGGTCGAAGTGTCGCTCCACGTACGCGCGGGCCGCGTTGGATGCCCTGTGAGCGGGCAGCCCATGTCCGAGACCGTCGATGACGCCAACGAGTGCCTTGTCGTTCCAGCGCTTGATAACGAAACTATCGCCGTTTGGTTCTGACGGGGTCATCGGCCGGGATGCCGCGCCGATGTCGAGCGGACTCTCCCTGGACTGCTCGTATGCCGGAGTGACCCACCGGTCTGCGACAACCTGGGTTCCGTACTCCGGCTCTCCGGGGACCGACACCGTCACGCGGTCCATCAGCCTGTTCACCGCACCGAGACCTCTGCCGAGACTCCCAACCGTCGATTCACCGTCAGCGAAAGCCGCTTCGACGTCGTCGATACCGGGGCCAGCGTCGAGCGATTCGAGACGGATTCCGTCCCGGTCGCCGTCGGTGATTGTGGCGACGACAAGCTCTCCTTGCTCTGCGTGTTCGTGAACGTTCTCGGCCAGTTCGGAGGCGACGATGCCGATTTCCTCGGTGGCTTGCTCGTCGAAGCCGATATCGCTCGCCAACGACGTGGTGGCCTGCCGGACGAGTACCGGGTCGCCAGCAGTCGTGAGCTCGTGTCGGAATTCCGTGCGATACTCGACGTTTTCGCTCCCATCCGGCCTCCGAACTCCCGTCACGTAATCCACTTCCGTATGGTAATTGTCGTCCCTTCGTCGCTGGTTTCGACGTCGAACTCGTCGACGAGCTTGCGGGTGCCCACGAGCCCGCGGCCCATTCCATCCGACGTTGAATAATTGCCCTGGAGTGCTGCCTCGACGTTGTCAATACCAGGGCCGTCGTCGTCGAACACCAGTTCGAGTCCCGTCTTTCGCGGAGTCTCCAGTTCCGCCCAGTGCATCTCACCCTCCCCGGCGTACAGGTAGCTGTTCCGTGCGAGTTCGGAGACGGCAGTCACGATGCGTGTCACGTCGGTGAGCCGGAACTCCATCTCCTCGGCAACGTCTCTGATTTGTTGTCTCGCTCGCAGGATATCGTGCTCGCTGGTGATACGAATCATCCCTGACTCGGTCACACCTTCGGTGTCGATGGCGCTCTTGCTCTCACCGCCACTGGTTTCCGCTCGCCGTTCACCCATCAACGCCTCCTTCACTGACATCCAGTACCGAGAGTGCGTGGTCGACCCCCCGTGCCGTCTGAATGTCGTCGAACCCATAGCCAAGCTCCGCGGCAGTGATTGCAACGCTGGGGCGCATCCCGACGACGACGACCTCGCTCCCCATCAGCGCGACCATGCTCGCTGTCTCGGAGATGACGCGGGCGAAAAACGAATCCAGCGTCGTCACGCGCGAGATGTCGAGAACGACTCCCGACGGCTGTCTGTCGTCGACCTGCTGAAGCAGCTCCTCCTGGAGACTGTCGACTGCCTGGTCGGTCGGTGTTCCCGGAAAGGAGGCGATGAGAACGCCGTACACCTCGTTGATGGTGGTCGGTCGGAACTCCGTCATTCGAACTGAACCCCCTGCCAGGAGAGCGCGAGCCGGAGCCCCTCTATCAGCGAGGACTGCGTTTCGATATTCCGGAGCTCGATGCCCAGCTGGACGAGCGTCTGGGCAATTTCGGGGCTGATACCAGTGATGACGACGCGCGCGCCGAGCAGGTTGACGGCGTTGATGGTGTCGATGAGATGTTGTGCGGTTGCCGTGTCGATAGCGTCGACGCCAGTGATATCGATGAGCGCAACCGCAGCCTCGACCTCGACTATCTCCTCGAGCAGGTCCTCGGTCAGCATCTCGGCCTGTCGGGTGTCCAGCGCCCCGACGACTGTCGTCAGAACGACGCCGTCCCAGACCTCGACGACCGGCATCGACTTCGTCCGAATTTCGGCCGCCAACTGCTGTAGACGGCGGTCCTTCTCGAGTCGTTCGGAGATGTCGCGTCCGATACCGGCGACGCCGACGAGTTCCCCCTGTCGTTCGAGTGGCGTAAACGAGAACTCGTACGGAATCTCTGCTCCGCCTTTTGTTTCGATTCGCCCCTGCACCGTGTGCCGCTGCCGTGTCTCGAACGTGTCCGTGAGCGTCTCGTCGACGGTTTCCCAGTCCTCCTGTGCGAACAGCGTTGCCGGGTCGAGCGAGGCTAGCTCGTCGTCGCTGTAGCCGGTCACGTCTGAGAGCCGCCTGTTCCACTCCCCGTGTTTTTGCTCGGGTGTCAGAACGTAGAAAAGGTCGTCGAGTTCGTCGATAGCGTTCACAATAAGTGCCTCGTCCATGGCACTGCGTTATGACGGCTGACGGATAAAGGAGCGGGGCCGGTTCGCAGAGATAATAACCGGAGCGTATTGGAGCGTTCAGACGGGGTCGAGTCCGGCATCCCCGCGGAGGACGTTGATGTACGTGCGGAAGCCGCTTTCGAGGTCGTACTCGGGGTCGTAGCCGAAGTCCTCCTGAGCTGCGGTCATGTCGAGATTCTGCGTCCACGGGAGCTCGCCCTCGTCAGAGACCTCGATGTCGGCGTCGGGCATGATGTCTCGGACGACTTCGGCAGCCTCGCGGACCGTCGCCAGGACGCCGCGGGTGTTGTAGACGCGCCGGCTGAAGTCGGACTCGTCGGCGAACGACGCCTTGCGGAACGCCTGGGCGATGTCCTCGACGTGCTGCCAGTCGACGTACTGGTCGCCGTAGTCGATGCTGTAAGACTCACCGAGCGCCGGCTTCTCGACGAGTTTGGCGAGGAACGCCGAGCCGCCGGTCTCACGGTAGGGGCCGTACGCGATAGTCGGTCGAAGGCCCACGTGGTCGAGGTCGTACTCTTCGTGATAGACGCGAGCCTGGTGTTCGTTGTACTCCTTGGTCGCGCCGTAGAGGGTATCGGGGTAGACGAGTTCGTCCTCGTCTATCCACTCGCTCTCGTAGTTGTGCGGCGGTGCGTAGACGGCGGCCGAGGACGCCCACGCCACGCGCTCGACCTGGTCGTCGAGCGTGCGCGCGGCCTCGAAGACGTTGTTCGTCCCCATGACGTTGATGTCGGCAGCCATCCGTGGGTTCTCTCGAGCGGTCGTCGTCAGCAGCGCTGCGAGATGGACGATGTGTGTCGCACCTGTCTCTTTCACTGTGCGAATCACGTCCGTCGGGTCGGAGATGTCGCCCCGGCGGACCTCGGTCTCGTCGGCGACGCCGAGCTCTTCGAGAATCTCGGTGTCAGTGGAGATGTCGTAGGCGACGGCGTCGTGTCCCGCATCGAGCAGGTCTGCGATGACGTACGATCCGATGAAGCCGGTACCACCAGTGACGAGCACAGTACTGTCGCTCATGTACTTCTCTACACGAGCCACTGTGGTTAGTGCATCGATATTTCCTCACTCGCCACTGGTCTTTCAGCTGCACAGATATTATGATTTGACACGATATGGTAGCCAAATCGGCTGTAACCGTCGATGAGTCTGCACAGGCTTAAGACGGGCCTCGCAAATATACGGGCAATGGCGTATATCGTTCGAATGCCGAAGCTTGGGGTCGAGATGCAAACCGGTGTCGTTCTCGAGTGGCACGTCGACGTCGATGAGCCGGTCGACGAGGGGGACCTCGTCGCCGAGATAGAGTCCGAGAAGACGACTGCCGAGGTTACCGCGCGAGAGGATGGTGTCCTCAGACGGACGTTTCTGGCGGAGGGTGACGAGGTCGAACCGGGCACGGCGATGGGTGTTGTCGCCCCGGCCGACGCCGACATCCAGTCACTGCTCGACGAGGTCGAGGAGGAGGGACTTGATATCGATGCCAGCGTCACGGGTGTGGAAGACACAGACGACGGTGCGGACGCGAGCGCCGACGCGGCCGAATCGGACGCTGCTGGAGAGACGGAGCCTGCAATCCAGCGGTCCAGCGAGGCGGCGAACAACGGTGATGGGACAGACGCGCGAGTGACGCCGAAGGCACGCGCTCGACTGCAGAAGGTGTCACTCAACCCTGCTGCCGTCCAGGGAACTGGGCCACAGGGTGCGATAACAGCAGCCGACGTCGAACGCGCCCTCGAAGCGGATGGGGCAACGACTGGACAATCAGCGGCGAAACACAGCACACCGGCACCATCAGGTAACGGTCAGCTTCTGGCCACCCCACGGGCGAGAAAGCGGGCGGCGGAACGCGATATCGACCTGGAGACCGTCGAGGGGACCGGTCCACACGGGTCGATTCGGGCGGCAGACGTGAACGCCGCGACGAAGACAGAGCGCGCTGTGAGTTCCAGCACCGAATCAGTCACCGGTGCAAACGCTGTGACCGACCAGCGACCGCTGACGGGGATGCGCGGGACAATCGCCGAGCGACTCTCCGCCAGCTGGGAAGCACCACACGTCACGATAAACCGAACGGTCGACGTCGAAGCGGCGCTCGCGGCTGTCGAGGACGCACCCGATGTCGTCTCGGTCACTGACGTGCTGTTGCTGGCGGTGAGCAACGCCCTGGAGGCGCATCCGGCGTTCAACGCTACGCTCGAGGACGAGGTTCACCAGCTCTACGAGCACCACAACATCGGCGTCGCAGTCGACGTCGAGAACGGCCTGCTCACACCGGTACTGGAGGGCGTCGACGAGATGTCACTGGTAGAGCTCGCCCACAGCCGCCGTGCGCTCATCGACCGCGTCCAGAGCGGCCGCTACGACACCACCGACCTCAAGGGAGGGACGTTCACTGTCTCGAACCTCGGCATGTTCGGCGTCGACTCGTTCACCCCAATTATCAATCCTCCGGAAGTCGCGATTCTCGGCGTCGGCCAGATCCGCGAGGAACCGGAGCGAACCGACCGCGGTATTGCATTCAAGTCTGTGATGGGACTCAGCCTCTCGTTCGACCACCGCGCCGTCGACGGTGCGGACGCTGCACGATTCTTGCAGACTGTCGAGGCGGAACTCGACGAGGCAAAAGCGCTCCTTGAGGGGTGACTGCTGACGAGATTCGAACTCAGTGATTGTCTTCGTCTCATAGCAGCTCGGTTTTTGCGTATCTCGTTCTGGTATCCACTTAATTCACTGAAATGTATTTCCTCGCTTCAGAACCACTAATATGGTCGGCACTAACTCCTACTGTAGATGCCGTTACTCGATATTGAGACCGCTGATGGAAAACGGGAGGTACTGCGCAAGATGGTCCTGTCACGGACGTTCGAGAACACGGTGCGTGACAGGTTTGCCGATGGAGAGATTCCGGGGTTCGTCCACCTCTCACAGGGACAGGAGGCGACGGCTGTCGGGTCGATTGGCGCGCTCGAAGACGACGATTACGTGACGAGTACGCACCGGGCCCACGGACACAGTGTCGCCAGAGGGCTGGACCCAGACCGGATGCTGGCGGAACTGTACGGCAAGGAACCTGGCTACTGCCGCGGAAAAGGTGGGTCGATGCACGTCGCTGACCTGGATGGCGGAATGCTCGGCGCCCAGGCAATCGTCGGTGCGAGTGCACCACTGGCAGTCGGTGCAGGTATCACCGCACAGTACGAGGACGCCGACTGGATTACGCTCGCGTTCGTCGGCGACGGCTCCGTCGCAGCTGGACAGGTGCACGAGGCGTTCAACTTTGCAGCGACCTGGGAACTCCCTGTTGTCTTCTTCATCGAAAACAACCAGTACTCTGAAGGGATGCGCTTCGACGAGCAACACAACATCGAGGACCTCGCGGACATGGCGGCCTCGTACGGAATCCCGGGCAAGATTATCGACGGCCAAGACGTCGAGGAAGTGTACGAGACAGTCGCTGAGGCTCGCGAACGGGCGACTGCTGGCGACGGCCCGACGCTCATCGAGGCGAAAACGTATCGGTACCGCGGTCACTTCGAGGGTGACCAGCAGCCCTACCGGAGCCAGGACGAAGTCGAACGCTGGCAAAACGAGAACGACCCAATCGACAACTACCGGGAGCGCCTGGTCGAAGAAGGTTCCTTCACAGAAGAGGAGTTCGAGGAGATAGAACAGGAGGCTGCCGAGATTATGGACGACGCCGTCGAGTTTGCACGAGACGCGGATGTCGCCGATATCGAAGCTGCCTACGAGGACGTGTTCGTCGACCCGGTTCCAGACGTCGACGCCCACCGCGAACGACTTGCTCGCGAAGAAGCAGACTGGGGGGTGTTCTGAGATGTCAGAGAACGCCAGCGCACTCGAAACGATGACTGTCCGCGAGGCGATTCGAGCCGGTATCGCCGAGGAGATGCGCGCCGACGAGAGCGTCATGATTTACGGCCAGGACGAGGAAGACGGCGAGTCTTTCGACGTGACTGCCGGAATTTACGAAGAGTTCGGCGGACGACGCGTCCGGAACACGCCGATTAGCGAGGCCGCACAGGTCGGCGCCGCAGTCGGCGCCGCGGCGACCGGTCTTCGACCGATTGTCGAGTTGAGCTTCTCGGAGTTCATCGGCGTCTGCTTCGACCAGATAATGAATCAGGCGGGCAAGACGCGGTACATGTTCGGCGGTGCAGCCGAGACCCCGCTCGTGCTCCGGGCGGCGGAGGGCGGCGGCGTCAGTGCGGCCGCACAGCACTCCGGGACCGTCCACACGCTGGTCGCCCACCTTCCAGGGCTGAAGACCGTCGCACCGGCGACGCCCGAGGCTTCGAAAGGGCTGATGAAAGCGAGTATCCAGTCCGACGACCCTGTTTTCTTCTTCGAGAACAAGACGATGTACGAGCAGGACGGCCCGGTCCCGACCGACTCCGACTTCGTCGTCGAAATCGGTGAGGCGGCCGTCGAGCGCGAGGGCGAAGACGTGACGGTCGTCGCCACGCAGCGGCTGTTCTGGGAGACGATGTCCGTCGCAGACGACCTCAGCGGCGACGTCGATGTCGAGGTAATCGACCCCCGGACGCTCTACCCGCTGGACACCGAGACAATTCTAGACAGCGTCGCCAAGACCGGTCGGCTGGTCGTCGCAGACGAGAGCCCGATGTCCTACGGACTACATGCCGAAGTGATGGCTCGGGTGCTCGAAGACGGCTTCTTCACGCTGGATGCGCCGCCACAGCGTGTCGGCGTCCCCGACACGCCAATTCCGTTCGCACCTGACCTCGAACAGGAAGTGCTGCCACAGAGCCCGGATATCGAACGGGCGATTCACCGCGTCCTCTGAGAGACGCACTCTTTTTATCCTGTGTGAATTGCGTCACCCACTGCATCGGCACAGGCCTCCATGAGCGCCTCCGTCAGCGTCGGGTGTGCGTGGACAGTTTCGGCTATCTCGGTCGCTGACAGCCCAGCGGTCACGGCCACACCCATCTCGCCCACGAGCTCCGAGGCGTGTGGGCCGACTATCTGTGCCCCCAGCAGGCGTTCGGAGTCCCTATCGACGACGGCCCTGGCGAATCCAGCCGAGTCGTTGGTCGCCAGCGCCCGGCCGCTCGCCTCGAACGACATCCGGCCGGTCACCACGTCGTACCCGTCTTCGGTGGCCTGTGATTCCGTCCGGCCGACAACCGCAACTTCCGGGTCGGTGAACACGACGGCCGGGACGACCATGTCCTCCGTGGAGGCGTCACCACCGGCTATCGTCTCAGCTGCGACCATCCCTTCGGCACTCGCCCGGTGAGCCAGCATCGGCTCACCGGCGACGTCACCAACCGCGTAGATATGCTCAACGTTCGTCCGACACTGCTCGTCGACGGCCACGAATCCACGGTCAGTCAGCGAAACGCCGACAGTTTCGAGACCGGCAGTGTCGGACACCGGCTCTCTCCCGACCGCGACGACGACCCGGTCACTGTTCCAGGTCGTCTGCCCTCCTGTCGCGTCCTCGGTCGTCACCTGAACGTGGTCGTCGAAGACGTCGCAGTCGACGGCTGCTTCCTCGAAGGCGAAGGAGACGCCGAGGTCGGCGGTGTAGCTTCTGATGGTGTCGCTAATATCCCGTTCCCAGCCTGGAAGAACGTTGGACTCCATCTCGAGAACGGTCACCTCGGTTCCGAGCTTCGCGAACAGCGTCGCCAGTTCGAGGCCGATGTAGCCACCGCCGACGATGACGAGGGAGGTCGGTATCTCGTCCAGCTGGAACACGTCGCGTGAGGTCAACACTCGCTCGGAGTCGAACGGGAACCCAGGGAGCCGTATCGGCTGGCTGCCGGTCGCGACGATTGCATGCTCGAACGTGACCGTGTGCGTTTCAGTTCCGTCGTCAATAGCTATCTCGTGGGTATCGACGAACTCCCCGCGACCGGAGACCAGTTCGACGCCGGCAGTTCGACAGAGATGCTCGACGCCGCCGGTGAGTTTGTCGACGACGCTGTTCATCCACTCGATGGACTCGTCCCAGTCGACGTACGGGTCGGCATAGACGCCCATCTCCTCGGCGTGACCGGGTTCGTGAACGAGCTCACCCATAGATAACAGCGCCTTGGACGGAATACAGCCGTGGTTGAGACAGGTTCCGCCGGGCTCGTCGTCCTCGACGAGCACCACTTCGTGTCCGAGGTCGGCTGCCCGGAGTGCACCGACGTATCCACCGGGGCCTGCACCGATTACGACAACACCTACTTCGCTCGGGATGTCAGTTTCCATACGAAATGGCGGTCGTAGAAGGGCAAAATAGTTCCGACACCATGCTCTCTGCAATTCTCTCGACTGACCACCGGCAGGCGGTCACGTTGACAAGAGATTTCTACTGCGTCTCATCGCCGCTCTGATGACACGCTCAGCACACTGCCGAAAGATGAAATATACCCAACAGTACGACTCACGATGGCACGAAGGTAACTGGCGTATTCGTATTCTGGATGACCTTCTGAACGGTGCTGCCAAAGACCACTTTTCCGACTGGCGACCGCCGTCGTCCAGCCATGATAATCCGGTCTGCATCCATCTCCTCGGCAGTTTCGACGATTGCTTCCGCAACATCTGCGTGCTTTCGCTGTTTCTCTACCGTTATTCCCGCATCGGATAGCAGTGCTTCTGCGTTCTGTACGCTCTCGGGGAACTCGTCGTCGTCGTACCAGTCGTTCGAGCTGACGCGCCCTCCTTCGCCACCCGTTACGTCGATTTTCTGTTGCACGTTCAGAATCGTGACACTGACTGCGTTGGCTGCATCCGGGAGCGAGCGAACGGCATCGACAGCTGCTCTGGCGTGTTCTTCGTCCTCGTCCATGGGAAGTAAGATACGCATTACCGGACTCTAGCGGGGCAGTTGTATTAGTTTTATCACCCACACTGTTCCGCTGGTCCGCAGCTAGCGTCCGCTCACAGAATCGTAAATCCACCGTCGACGGGCAGGGCGACACCGGTGACGTGTGCGGAAAGCTCCGAGGAAAGAAAGACTGTCGCGTTTCCGACGTCTCTGGGAGTTCCCCACCGCCCCAGGGGAATGTCTCTCTCGGCGCGCTCCTTTCGGTCTTCCTCGTCAGTGATCGACCGAATCCGCCCTGTCTCTGTTGGCCCCGGACAGACCGAGTTTGCTCTAATACCGTGCTCTGCACCCTCCTGAGCGACGTGTTTCGTGTAGCCGATGACGCCCCACTTCGACGACGTGTAGTGGGCTCCGGCCAGCGGACTGACCCGGAGACCGGCTGTCGAGGCAATCGTGACCATCCGACCACCACCTTTCAGTTCATCGTATGCAGCCGATGTACAGTTGTGAACCCCGTTGAGGTTCACGTCCATGACCGATTGCCAGGAGCTCTCGTCGATCTCCTCGAACGACTGAGGGGCAATGACTGCGGCGTTGTTGACCAGTATGTCCAGTTCACCGAGTTCCTCAACTGTTCTTTCTACGAGGTGAGTCGCATCGCTCCGGTCTGAAACGTCACCAGTAACCGCTACCGTCTCTACGTCGTGTGTCGCTTCGACTGCCGTCGCAGTCGCCGTTGCTGTCTCCTCCGCTATGTCATTGACAGCAACGGCACACCCATGTGCGGCAAGTGTGTTGGCGA
>LKMJ01000415.1_pt1 | contig 32229 bp, 27 predicted proteins | sample 643391 | NCBI WGS metagenome assembly LKMJ01 (sample SAMN04112250, study PRJNA286221) | soda lake metagenome | biome: soda lake; feature: Kulunda Steppe; material: water; isolation source: sample PL-Br10 brine of Picturesque Lake | place: Russia: Kulunda steppe | collected 2010-07 | reverse complement strand
TCATGGTCGTATTCCCGGTCAGCTCCCTGACAGAAAGCGGGATGAAAAGCAGATAGCTGGCGATAAACAGCACGACCAGCACTAACAACGCATGGGTGAGAGCGAGCCCCGTAGCGTCGTGGAAGACAGCACCCAGTGAATGAACGAACGGGTACCGGCTTTCTGTCATCAGCATAGAGCCACTGTTGATGTCAGCCGTCGTCCCCAAGTGTGATAAGGAATCTCCGTCACCCACGTACCTGTAACCGCGGATTATTGGAAGGGAAACCATCGCAGTCATTGAGAGGCCACCAAGAGAGCCACCCAGCACCAGCGTCTGGGTATCCACTCTCAAAAACACGAGTGCGGCTGAAATGACCAGCGCAAAGCTACTGCAAAGCCAGAATATCAACGGCGTTGCGCTGTATATCGACATCTCGTATCCAGTAGCAGGTTGCTGGTGTGCCGCATGGATGCCTGCGCCCAGTGCGAGAAAGCCTACGATCGTCGCGATTTTCGTGTATATCTTCGGCTGCATCGATAGGAAGTATGAGCTTATACTAGGGTTAGCAACTTTGTTATACCCAAGCTAAAACCGACGAACTGAATGGAATTATCTCCTATCTCTGTCGCTTTAGTTCGTACCCCCGGAAGGCGAGTTCCCGTCGAGTTCGAGATCGAGCGGATAGACCGGATTCTCTTATTTGTTACCATAAAAAGATATAACACTACTTACCTGCAACCAATAGAAATTGCGGTTATCCAAATTTTTCATCTATATATGTATGTGAAAATAACAGTGCTTACTGAAACCCGGGAGAACGGACGGTCTCCTTGTTTTTTTAATCCAGAAATTCGAGGAAAGATAATGTGTTTGCGATTAATGAAGGTGGCCGCCCAAAGTTACAAAACGAGAGGGATTTCTGGGCTTTCTAAGCATGTGTACGCTCGCGCTTTTCCGCCGAAATATTTGCTTCAGACCAAGTCTTTCTGGTATCAGATGCAAGGATATCCTAGCGTTAGTGACACGACAGAGCTAGTAGAGATACCACCCGATAAGCTAACGCATCGTATCAACACTAACTGGCTCGACCGGCCGTTCCCGAAAGAGTTCAGTATTCGAGGAGGGGACTGGGACGAGAAAATGAAACCATTCGAAGAAGACCCAAAATTTAGATATATAATGGCGTATCATGAGAACGGGGAGATGCATGACCGCGATAATTTTCTCCCTGGATGGGAGAAGTCCCGCACGCATCGCAAGGAGTTCGAGCAACTGTACGACTCTATTAAGAAGAACGGCTACAAGCTACAGCACGAGATACACTCAGATGCGTCTATATTCGACGAAATAAACGTATGCATCGCACGGGATGGAACGATAGCTGTGAAACACGGCCACCACCGCGCTTCGATTGCGAAAGTACTGGAACTGGATGTCGTACCGGCGTACGTTCGAGTGAGACACGAAAAGTGGCAAAGACTGCGTGACGAGATATGGGGGGCTGAGACGGTCTCTGAACTGAGTGAGCCAGCCCGTGAAAAACTCGATAATCCGGACATGCATATCGCCTTCCAGAATGGTGGATTATCTGACACTCAATAATGGGATTCGGGGTAACTTGTTGTAGTTGAGAGGAGAATGTAACTTGTTACTGCTGGGAAAATACAGAATCGTTACGCAGCAGATATTGCACCTGTGGAACGGTTCTTGCGGGGAGGTCCTTTGGCTGCACCCATTTGCAATCCAGAATACCCTCTGCGAGATTTGGAGACAGATCGGAATGGAGTTCACATCGGAAGACTGTCCACTGAGAGAGTTTGAATCCAAATGACTGGTGGGCATACCAGCACTCACCACCGGGCGAGCGGATTGCAATCTGGCACTGTAGTTCCTCGCGCAATTCATGAGTCAGCGCGGCTTCATGGTCCCCAGTCTCACGGACGCCACCGCCCGGAAATGTCCAAAACCTCGAGTGGTCCGCGTGTTGCTCCTTGACCAAGAGAAGGCGGTTTCCCTGTCTGATGAAAGCCTTCGTACAGTCACGAACCTGCAATGGTATCTCACTGGCTTGGTCATTCTGGCTCGACATAGCAACCGATTTCCACTCTTTCACTGATAAGTAATTTGAGGTACTGACTCAGGCGATCCCTCTGAAGTGATACTTGCCGTCCGAGTTAGCTCGCTATTCAGGTTATTCGGCGATTCCCGGTGTTAACGAGCAGAAATCTCTTTCTCCCTTCAGTAAAATAGACCCATGTAAGGAAACATTACAATTGCGCCATTGCTCATAGCAGGACCACGTACTCCGTCGCGCCTCCACACAGTGATTCCCCGTTTCAGTATCAATTTGCTTACTCGGTACAATCGCTGAGGTATACTCTGTATACCCTTCGGAAAGAGTAGTATCTGCGAATACTGGGTTACCGTTTTTCACCCGAGTGTAGAGGCAACCTTCCTAAGTTCGAGCATCCCCGTCAGAGCCGAAAGTACTCCCCAGATTGCCCCACCGACGCCTACGACGAGAAAGAGCGTGAGCCACCCCGAAATATAGCCGGTGAGCGTAAACACGACACCGGACATCACGGCAGTAATCATCGTAATCAAAGACAGTTTTTTGAGGATATATTTTGGACGAAGTTCGAGTTCCAGTGAGACGATATAGAGGTTGGCACCGGTGTAAATACCGTAGGTGATTACCGTCGCTATGGCTGCGCCGACCACGCCCACGAGCGGGAGCAGGATGATGTTGAGCCCCACATTGAGCACTGCGGTGATCATCCGAACGATAGCTCGTTCGCGTGCCCGACCGAGATAATCCAGGCCATTATCGGTAAGCTTCGTGACCGCCTTGAAGACGGCAAACAGCCCGAGAACCTGGAGGACGATGACAGCACCCATGTACTCAGAGCCGAATACGAGTCGGATCAAGGGCTCAGCAATGAGTACAAGTCCGGCTCCAGCTGGGATATACAGTAACAGGCTTTTGACGAGGGCAATTTCGTAAATTCTCGATATCTGGGTGATATTTCCCGCGGCTTTCTGGGAACCGTACATTGGAGAAAGCGTAAAACCGAGCGCGGACATCGGTGTTTCGATGAACTTGATGACACGGTCTGCGAGCACGTAAAAGCCGACTTCGACGGGGCTCAAAAAAAAGCCAACCAGCAGTGTATCGACCCGTTTATCGAGAATGTCCGCGGAGTTCGTCGCCGTCAATGGGAGGGCATACTCCGCAATCCGACGGCGGAGTCTGGACTCGACTGACTGCTCGTACGTACGGTAGTTTCGGAGACGAACGAGGAGGTAGCCCACCCCGAGTAACACAGTGATCGCAGAGCTGATGACGTATCCTACGTATGCACCCACGGCCCCGTATCCTGCAAACACAATTCCAAGGGCAAACACCAGACGTCCCACCGGATCGACCGTTTTGAGTACCGCAACAAATTCGATTGCCTCGAACCCCTGCAGCACTTTTTTGACATATATCTGTACTGTCCCCAGAGCCAGAGAGACGGTCCCGACAATGAGAAACGGACCAAGCTCTGGTTCGCCGAGCAGCTCGGTGATATACTCATAGCTCAGGAGAACCACAACGACGGTAACAGCAATTGCGCCGAGACTGAGGAGTGCCGAGAACCGAACAATATGTGGGATCTGCTCCGGTTGTTTCTCTTTGTACTCAGCAACGTATCGCCCCGCAGAGCCACCGATGCCAAGCCGTGCGGCGAACTGAAACGTACTGAAAACCGTAATTGCAAGCATCAATAGTCCGTACCCCTGTGGCTGGAGTAACCGAGCCAGTGCCGCGATGAGGAGCCCGCCCGCAACCGCCGAGACAAGCTTACTGACAAACTGCGCTTTGAATCCAGAAATAATCTTATTAACGAGACTCATACAATCACCTGACCGAGTCACCCCTGCCTCCCGGAAACAGCGACTGGCAGAGGGACGTCACTACTACCCGTCGGACAATCCTACTCGCCGAGTCGATGCTAACCGCCATTGTCTGTGTACTCGCTTCCGAACACCTGCACTGGAAGTGGGTCCGATTTTCCTTATCTATACAGTTCATACCGGCCCTGAACGATAGCCTTCTGTGAAACGGCGAACGACCCGCTATTTGTCGGTATGGTCTTCCTTACTAACTGCAGTCGAGAGGGAAAACCACATAGCGATGATGCCCTGGGAACACGCTGCTATTGGATATATTGGTTACTCGTTGCTCGTGCGGCTCCTCTACCGGGACACACCAACGTCCAGGGAAGCAGCTGTCGTTATTTTCACATCACTACTCCCCGATATAATTGACAAACCGCTGGCCTGGCAGTTCGAGATATTCGCGAGTGGACACGCGCTTGCTCATTCAGTGTTCGTGGCTTTCCCACTCTCTGTCGCTGTCTTGCTGGTTGCTTATTGGCGAGGGTTTCCGCGTGTGGGGGTGGCATTTGGAACCGGCTATCTCCTCCATCTCCCGGCAGATGTTATCCCACAGTACTTCCTGACCGGTGAACTCCAGACCAACCGAGTACTCTGGCCGCTTCAACAGGGAGGTCCCGGTTATGATAGCGGATTTTCAAGCGAACTGCGTGAAAACTTCATAGCGTATTTTCAGTGGATGTCCACGGAATTTCTCTCCGGGAACCCGGACCCATATCTATTTGTTTTGCTCAGTCTTGGAGCATTCGGACTGGTACTGTGGATAGCTGACGGAATGCCGATTGGTCGTGAACTGTACACTCTGTGTCGTGAAAAACTGACTGGCGGTTAAAGACTGTTCTCACTTTCGGGAATTACAACAAAATATCACGTAATCAAATCGAGGATATTAAGTGGAAAGTAATCGTTCACAACTGGTCCCATCATAGAGGGGAGTAGCTATCGGCTCAGTAAAGATGAGAATATTCGCCGTTATCAGCCGAGTTCAACCATTTCCTTGTAACCGAAGACCCATTCGACGATATCCGTCGAAGGGACATCAAGCGAATGTGTTGCAGTGCTATAGTCGGGATAACCGCCCACATCAGACGGCGTGTCAATAACGCTACCATCACCATCACCAACCCGCTCGGTGATCAGCTCCTCTTCATACGGGGCACGGTCTGCGGGCCGGGGTCCAACGGTCCCCAACACTAACTCCTTCGTCTCGCTTGCCGGGACAACATCTTCATCCAGATCGAGGCCAGGTGGAACCAGCGGCGGCTCATCTAGGAACGTCTGGTCGCCGTCACTGAGTTCTCGCTGCTCTTCATCGTAGATTATATCTTCGAGATACACGTCGCCACCGTAGCTTATCAACGGTCTGTCGTAGAAATCCGGCGTATCCGGTCCAGGTTCGTAGACAAGACCTTTCCACGTGTGTGGTTGGTCTTCGTACGAACTACCTGCAAGGTTGATGATATTCCCGGAACTGTCGTCTTCCACACGGTGGCCATAATTGTAGACGTAGTTGTTACACATCACTGACTCACAGCGCATCATCGGCTGCCGACGGACGTTGTGAGCGTACAGGTTGCCCAGTTGCACGTGCTTTTCAGTGTACTCGGTCGCAGAGAACATCCCTCGGGCACGATAATCGCCATGGAGTGGGTTATCATGCAATCCTTCTCCGATAATCGTGTGGATGATTGAGGGACGTTTTGCAGCAGGTTGGTCCGGACTCGTCGGGCTCGAGTCTCGCGTAATACCGATGTTCTCCTCTGTCGCCCACGCACACGTGCAGTGGTCCAGCATCACATCAGCACTCCGATGGTCGATATCGAACGTCGAATCATATTCGTTGAGTCCCTCATCCCCCTGGAGAAACGACAGATGACTGAATATCAGATTCTTCCCATGTGCCCTGGTCCGACATTGGGTGATCGTAATCCCTGGCCAGGGGGCAGTCTCTCCGGCAAACCAGATGTTATCCTCCCGTATTCGCCAGTTATGTCCAGGAACCTCGATTACTCCACCTACCTCGAAGATAACGACAGTCGGCTCGCCACCGGCACTATCGACTGCATCTTCTAGACCGCCGGAGGCGCCGAAGTCGGTGGTTGTGACTTTCTCGACGTTCAGGTTGTCATTCGCATCCGCTTCGTAAAGCCAGGACGTATCCGTGTAGGTTTGGTCCCAGCCAAACCCCTTACTGCTTGGGGAAACTACTTCGCCACCGCTTTCGCCACTACCAGTGTTACCAATAAACTCTCCACCGACACGGCTCTTTAGCGTTCCCTGTTTCCACGTCCCGCCTTTTCGGTAATAGTATGCCATTGGTATTCTATGAAGTATCGATCCACAACGCCCGCGGACTCACATCGTCGAATTCCTCTTCGGGGTCATGCGGCCGCATGTAGATCTCATCGACATCAGTGGACCACGGAGCCACCACACGCTCTTCTTCCGGGCCAACAAGCCAGTCGAAAAAGTAATACCAACTTCCTACGGGTTCGGTTCCCGATGAGGAGCCAGCGTTGAGTGTTCCCTGGATAAAGTCGATATCCGGTTCGGTGTACGTCTGGTCTTCGAAATCAGCGATGCTCCAATCACCGTCACGGTCGAACAGGCGACGGAGAGGAATGTCATCGCCGTTCGCTGCTCCCCGCTGAAGGACATACTCGTCGTTTGCATCGGCTAAAGATGAACCGGACGCAGGAACGGTAAATCCGAGGGTAATACGCTCTGGACCGCCAGTTAGCGTCACAGTGGTTGAATCTATGACCGTCGGATCGTCTGCTCCGTCTTCGAATTGCCGCAGTTCAATCTGCAGGTCAGGGTCTAAGATGTCACTCACATCAGCGTCGACAACAACGCTATCGATATACAGATCTGAAGCCTCGAATACGACTCCGTAACCACCATCTGAATAAGCATTCGCGTGGTAAGTACCACCCCTCAATGCTCCGACGTTCGTTCGTGCGGAGGTGAGTGAGACCTCGCCGCTGTTATCTTTGCCTCCTTCTTCGACAGTGTCGTACAGTTGCTGTACGTCTTGGTCAAGGGATTCCCAGTTCTCGTTTATCGGTTCATGCCAATTCGATTCGCCTTCTTCTGGAACGTTATACTCGCGGTTTTCAGTTGTATTAGTCATTGTGCTGTGAATATTATAGTCTGCTCGTCGAACTTTCCGTAATAGCTGTACACCACCATATCAACGGTATATTCAGTCCCGTCGTTGAGTGAGCCGAGCGGAATCCGTTTCGTTTCGGTCCCTTCTGCACTTTCTCCACTCAGATCGTATTTCCACGATTTGAGTTCACCGCTCTGATCGGAGAGCGTCAGCAAGCCTGCATAAAGCTCGGAATCGTCGATCGTTGCCTGCCAGTTGAGTTCCGCCTCAACGTGCGGATTCCGATTATTACTTACATCTTCACCAGTTAATTTCGTGACTTCGGGGACTGCACTAGATTCGGAATCGTCCGATTCATCATCAGTATCCGTCGTGAAGGATATTTTTTCCCCTGTATCAGTACTGTCACCGGCAACGGCGACTGCACGGAACTGGTATTCGGTGTCAGCATCAAGTTCCACCAACTCGTCAGCGATTTCACCGGTGGAATCAAGTGTCTGTTCAGCTGTTGCGTTCGGTAAATTGGAACTACTTTCGCCCCACTCGAACCAGACTGTCGCCGAGTTGAACCCTTCAAACTCTGTTAGTTCTCCGGTGAGCCACGCTGACGTTTTTTCAACGTCGGTTACACTGTGGGTCTGCACTGCGAGTGTTTCCGTCTCCACGTCTTCATCTTGTGTTTCCGAACCACCGTATGACCCTTCACCATATCCGCCGATGCCGTATCCCTGCGCCTGGGCACTTCTTACCTGTGTTAAACTGGTTGGGAGTGCAACGCTAGCGGTTGCCACTGCCAACCACGACCGCCTGGTAAGATAATTTCGTCCGTTCTGCTCTGTCCTGTCATCTGTCATTTTTCTGGATGACCGAGAGTAACGTCTTGTTTATCCATTGTCTCATCACGGTTATTTGAACCACATCTCGGTAGCATAGACCTACTATGATAATTGTTTTCGCCGATAATTCCCCAAAAAATAACGTATGATAACAGGATACTAACGAGTGGAAACCAGTTATATGAAGATACGTATGGTTACTCACAGCTGATAAATGATTGTATTTATGACATATTTGTGTGTAGTATGGACTAATTACTCCAGCTATTTGTAGTAGAATCACCTTACTGACGGCACGGAATTTTCACGTGGTTGGCCTGTCACCCGACTACTGGCTGACAATGCCACTTTTTAGTTTGTGACGAAGTATTAGATTACTGAACGGCTTTCGCATTTACTTGTTTGTAAGCTCATGCTGTTTCTTCGTACGTAGGTTGTACATTCCCAAGTGGTTTAATGACCGAAATTTTTGTAGACACAACATGGATGGCGGTAGCGGCAAGAACAGCGAAGCCGAGGAGGACCGTCTCGTCGAACGGGTTCCCTCGCTTGAGGAAATCAAGGACTGGGATGCCAGCACACGGCGCCGGTTTCTCGGCGTGCTCCTCGCAGCGCTCACAGGTATCCTGACCACAACTGGAATTACAATTAGAAGCATGCTAAGACATTTCAGCTCGGAGAACGGTGACGTAGAAAGACCATCGGAAAGTGAGATACTACGGGGCGACCCCCCAGCAGACATCTATGTACAGGAGTATGACGAAGAGTTCAGAGCGACAAATAACCGAGGAGAGACAATCGCCTCCGGTGCGGATGGATGGGAGGTTCTTCAACAAGCTGTCGATGCTATCCCTGCGGGCGGGAGGCTGATTGTTCGTGGGCGGTACGAAGCCGACCAACCCATCGAGATTAACAAGTCGCTCCAACTGGATGGGGATGGTGCGTATGTTCTACTCAACGGCTCTCCAGAGTTCGTGTTCGAGTTCGCCGGTGAACAGCGGTATCAAACAGAACTTACCAGTACCGTTGATACTGGAGAGTATACGATCGAACTGGACAGAACTGAAGATATTCAGTCGGAAGACATGGTCCTCCTGGAAGAGAGCGACGGAGAGCCAGTCCTTGGCCGAGAGCAGCCGCCTGGAGAACCTCACAGCGTTCTCGAAGTCGACGGCAGCACAGTCTCCCTGGAGGATACCATCGTCTGGCGCGATGGCTATGACTCGGGCACGCTCGTCTACGTTGTCGATCCGATTGAGGTAAGTTGTTCGGGATTCGAACTGATTTCGCCTGCGAAAGATACACCCTATACTGGCATTATGGTGCGTGATTGCAGGGATTCGGTTTTTGAGGACCTCCATCTCAAACGGTTCGGAAATCGTGGCATCGCACTCGAAGGATGTGCAAATACACGGGTCCGGGATACGACTGTCCTTCAGAGCGCAGATATCGACTCGTCGGATGGATACGGTATTCAGATCCGCGCTGGGTGTCACGATATCATCGTTGAGGGCTGTACTGCCAAGGAATGCCGGCATCCGCTTTCCGTTACGCCAGCAGGTCCTCGGGAAGTTCCCTCTCGGTCGATAATTTTCCGTGACTGTTTCGTATCGGCTGATGGCTCCGCAGCGCTTAACTGTCATGGCGGCTCGGCTCACGACGTCCGTTTCGAGGGGTGTAAGGTCCACACACGCGGCGAAGCTGGCCTCAGAACCGGAGCACAGCAGACGAACGTTTCCGGCTGTGAGTTCAGAATGAGCACACATCATGCGATAACCACTCGCAATGACGGCCAAGAGATGGTCCTGACGGTTTCAGATACGGACATCTACGGGGCAGGTAACGCAGTCGACCTTGATGATAGCGGCGATTACGATTTTAACCCGCTCTGGAAAAGGGTTCATATCGAGGGCGTTCGGGCTTTCGACTGCGCACGGTTTTTCGAACTTGATAGCGGTGACGTAGACCGGGTTCGGAATCTCGCCATTCGTAACTGTAGTTGGGACACGGTTTCGGCGACAGGCCTACGTATCGAGAATCGCATTGACGGTGGCTGTATCGAAGGGAACGACTTTGGCTACGCACCGAACGAGTCACATATCCATGCAAGAGATGGAGACGATACTTCCGTGAGGAACCTCCAGATCACCGGCAACAGGTTCCAGAAGGCTTCGGGCACAGAACCGTTCATTCGGCTTTCAAACACGGAGAAGTGTGTAATTTCGGATAACAAATTTGAAGCCGAAAATGGCGCAGAAATATACGCTGATGATACCGGCTCGTCTCACAATATACTTAGACAAAATACATATTTCGCCCCGGATGCCTCCGCGGGGGCGATAGATGCAGACAGCGGTTCAATCGTCGAGGATAACCACTTTTTCGATCAGTCGACTACGGATTGGTCCTAATCTGTATTTCTCCTAAATGCCGGAAGGCTCAATCCAGAGCGACGAAGAATACGGCTGCCAGAGTGGCGGCTATTGAGACTGTCCTCGCCCATTGAGGGGGGTTCGATTGTCCGAAAACAGCAGTAACCGTTCAACGGGGTGGGCTGCTTTCCCTGTCCTTTCATCGAACACCGCACCGGAAGTATATTCGGGTTCGAAGCTCGGTTCGACGGGTCGACGACGAGATTCGAGTAACTTCAGTGGTCCAAAGAGCTGTCTGTATTCCGACTCCGAGCGACTCCACGTAATTTCACGATCCGGCTTCTCAACCTGTTCTGCAAGGAGTAATACTCCGCCAGGTGCCAGTACGCGCATCATCTCTTCTGTCACTTCATGAATTACATCGGGTGGGATTGACTGCAGAACCGTCCACGTGACGAGAAGGTCGAACGAATCACCGGAATATGGGAGCTCTTGTGCACGCTCTGTTCTGAAGTTTATCTGCGGATACTGTTTTTTAGCGCTTTCTATCACAGTTTCGTTGGGGTCCACCGCATCCGTCTTCCTTACGAAGTCGTCTATCCAGGGGGTGAGACGACCGTATCCACAACCGACCTCCAGTGCACGGTCAGTGCGTGCCGGCCGGAACTCTTCCAGCAGTTCCCGAAGCGCACTCACATCATAATATAGCCTTGCGGAGAATTCAGGGCGGGATTTTGCCCCCTGTACAAAGCCACCCAATTGCCACGTGATAAACTCCTCTCGAATATCTACCACGGAGGTGGATATCCCGTGGCGTGCTGCGAACTCGGGGAAGAGTTTGCGAAGGAGATACGGCGGGATTCTGCGTGGGTGTTCGATTCCCTTCAGTATCCTCTCGAGAATGTTACTCATATACCCCTCCAGAAGTTGCTGACAGCAGACCAATACCGGGGGCTGTTTCATTATTGAACTCTCCAACCACACGGGAGGATACTGATAGTACGTCCATCATTGGACAAGCGTTCGGTAGGCTTTTTTTGCCAGAGTCATCGGTAGACCAGCCGATTCGATTCGGTAGTGGGGAACGAGTTCTGCGTTGAATTTGCTCTTATACTCGACGATTCGTTCGTTGTTCGCGGTGTGAAAATCGTACCGCTGGATATCGTATCCGGTCTCATCACGAATAATATCGTTGATAATTCGCCAGTGCAATAGGCTGTTGATGCTGAACCCGTGATCTGACCGTCCAGTTCCACCTTTCCAGAAGTAGGCGGTGTCATTTGAGTACAGAACAATAATACCGCTGAGGAACTCGCCGTCAGCCGACTCAGCGGTATACACTTTTGCACGCTCGCCGAGGGTATCTACCGTATCAACGATGTACTCCTGAGAGGGGAGGAACTCCTTTTGTTGCTCATCGTATCGACGTTCGATTGATTCATAAATATTGGCGATATCCGATATCCCGTCTCCGAGTTGGACAGTAACACTGGACGTTTCACCGGAACGAATATCTCGTCGGAGACTTTTCGAAAAGGATTCCAGGACCTCCGAAGGGGTGGTCGTCTCCAGAGCCAGTTGATACGTATACGTCGGATAGGTGTCGAAGCCTGCCCATTTGAACGGACGGATATCTCGGTAGTACGGACCCACAGACGTCCGAAACAGCGTGGTCTCGTTATCAGCATCGACAGCATCGATAATCCGTTCGATAAACTGTTTGTTCAACGTCTCTCGCTTTCTACGTTTCGGGCTCGATGAAAAAACCAGCGGGCCGAGTTCCCGAACGCCGTAGCCAGGGGGCGGGGAGAGTACGACTCGAACGTTCAGCTTTTCTTTGATAAACACCGGGAAAAGACCTACCAGTTCCTGTCCGTTGAATCCAGCAAAAAGTTGCAAGTCACCGGGTGCATGCTTCTCAAGTACTCGAAGTCCTTCCGCAGTATGGAAGACTCCAAACCCTGAATCTGGGAGTAATGTCTCCCATTCGGAAATTTCCATTTGTTCCAATCGCATACATAGCTCCTTGCCGGTGGTTGGTAAGGTAATAAACTGATTATCTGTGCGTCTCTTTGAGAACTAAATCTCTATTTCGACGGAGTATTTTCGCGGATACCGGGTTACATGTAGAAGTGACCAACAGATAACCGACTGTTGAGACCTCACAATAGATATACTTGTCCAACTTTTTTTTGCCTCCCCATATTCTGGTATAGAACGGTCACTCATAGCGGTGCAATCTCACAGTCGACAGCCTACAGTAACCACTGAAACGAGTTAAACATCGGTCCCATCGCAGTTTTGGTTCTGTCTGTGTATTGACTGTCAGTGATAACTATACCAGCGGTCTAGTTGCATCATTTAGTAAGCTTGCTGGGAGTGAAACAATCCCAGAATCCAACAGTCAAATCACACTAAAAAGTATTCTTGCTCTACGACATCTGTAGTCTGTATATAGTTTAGAGTCCTGAGAGCAACTGATTACTCATGCAAGCAGTTATACTCGCTGCCGGTAAAGGAACGCGTCTCCGGCCCCTGACGGATGATAAACCAAAGGCGATGGTCGAAGTAGACGACAGACCTCTCCTCGCACACTGTTTCGATAAGTTGCTCGAACTTGGGGCTGAGGAGCTTATCACGGTTGTGGGCTACAAAAGGGACTGTATCACCGACCATTTTGGAGATTCCTATCGAGAGGTTCCGATAACGTACACCGTTCAGGAAACTCAGGAAGGGCTTGCCCACGCTCTGCTGACCGCTGAAGAGCACGTTGATGATGATTTCATGTTGCTGCTCGGAGATAATATTTTCCAGGCAAATCTGCAGGATGTCATTCGTCGCCATCATGAGGAACGGGCAGATGCAGCCTTCCTCGTCGAAGAGGTTCCATGGGACGAGGCATCTCGCTATGGTGTCTGTGATACGAACGATTACGGTGAGATTATCGAGGTGATCGAAAAACCTGACGAACCACCAACAAATCTCGTTATGACTGGCTTCTATACGTTTACACCAGCAATCTTCCACGCCTGTCAACTGATACAACCGAGTGACCGAGGTGAGTACGAAATCAGCGATGCGATCGATCTCCTGATTCATTCCGGTCGAACCATAGACGCGATTGGTCTCGATGGCTGGCGAATCGATATTGGATATCCTGAGGACCGTGAGGAGGCCGAGCAACGACTCCAGGACACGAAAACCACGACCCAGCAGCACACAGCAGAGGTAAGCACGGATTAACGCTGCTAGCTACGGTCGATTCTCTTTTTTATCGGGAAGCGTCAAAACAACTTCACCAAATCTGGATGATTCCGGAGTCGTCGGGGGAGGTCGGACCGCTTGAGTTCTCCACGGGCAATGCGGTCCCGTTTTTGCTGCCAGTTGCTGTGTCGGACAAGTACAACCACCGAGATCGAATCTAGGTCCAACAGTCGTGCGATGGCAAGTCGATTACGTCCATCCTGGAAAATAAATTCCCCCTCACGACCGATGTGGACTGCAATTTCGCTCCAGATAACCCGGTATATCCGGTGTGGACTCGTGGTTGGGTCACCGAGCTCATGGAGTTCGTTCTGGGTTCTATATCCATGTTGTGCCAACTGGTCGTACAGTTCGTCGAGCTGGTCACAACGCTTATCGAGATCCATCTGAGACTTGCAGCCCCAGGGCGTCGCGCCATCGTCGATTGCAGCGAGGGTCTCGTTATAAAAATTAGTCCTCTTCCAGGTTACCCCTTCCTGAAAGTGCTCGAGGAACGATTGGTAAATAGTCGATTCGGTGAACCGTTTGCTGGTCGTATCCCAGTCACCCTCGAAGACACGGCCAGCGAGGCGGTACTTTGGCTGTTGGAATCGCGGATGCTCGTCACTTTTTCGGTCCGCTGAAATACGTGTCCAGGAGAGCGTCCGTTCGATGGTTTTTGGCCCGATCTCGTAGAGTTGCTCCGGCTCGATTGGAGCGTCATATCGTATCGAGCCGAGAATAGCGCCACCCCTCACCCACGACGTTGCATAATACCGCACGGCTGTCGACACCGCCTGTTCGACGACTGGGTGGGAGTCATCTAGCAGGTTTCGGGACTGCCTGAACAGTCTCTCGGCGGTAGATATCATTGATGGAATTGGCTGCTCTTTTGCAGCCTTGCTACATACAAGCCGTTCACAAACCAAATTAACAATGCGCTGCTTAACTGCTGAACCGACTGGTATGATGACACGCCTCGAGACGCGTCGTCTGAGAAATAACTCTATACTTATATCGAATACACCCAATCATCGAGACGTGTGAGTTACGGACAGCGCTTATTGCGAGTCGGCCAGCGGCGTGTCGGATTACTCCTTCGGGGGCTAGCAGAGTATATCAACGTCTCGACAGCACTTTCTCCGTTATTCCGGTATATGCAGTGGCAAGCATCGCGGACTACCAACGAGATATATATGGTTTCCGTCAAACCGACGGCGATCGAGCGAATCAAGCTGTTTCCACCATCCGGGGTACCGGTGACTGGCCCCGATGCACTGTGTGGTCCTGTTGGGGGACCCTGGGACCAACTGACCGTTTCGGTTCGCAATCATTATGTCTATCAGTCCATCGAGGCTTATCTCGATGGAGTTCCGTGGTCGGAGACGCAACTCTACGACCACCCAAAATACAAGGACAACCCAGACCGCGCTCGTCGCCGCTGTGAGAAAATCGAGCGTCTCATCGACTCGATCGGTGAACGTGGCTATCAACGACAGGACGAGGAGCAGATGCCCTCAAAGGAAATGCGCCTGGAATCACCTAACGAGTGGATTGGGGAAGTCTATGTCGGTGATGAGATAATCATTGGATTGGATCGGTCTGGTGCACCGGTCCATCTCAAAAACGGCCGTCATCGGCTTGCTGTCGCGCAACTAATGGATATCGGTCGAATTCCTGTTATCCTGTCGCTTTATCATCCTCGGGCAAAAATGAAGGTTCCAGATGACGCAGTACTGATTCATTCGGAATGATTTTCTGCGGACAGGGAAATTTTTTCGTGTATTTGCTTTGCATGTAAATACCGTTTGACACCTTTGCTGTCTTTCTCGGCTATTAGGTTACCGAATATTTCCATATACTGTCCGGCGACGACCTCCAGTGCGTAGTGTGCAGTGAGATATTGTCGGCCCGCTTCTCCCATCTGTGTTACCTGTTCGCGCTCGTTCCAGCATGTGTAAACGTGTTCTTTGAGTTTGTCCATCGTGCGGGTGTGTGCCCCAATTCCTTCGCGGCTGAGGACACCGTCGAGCATCTCATGCAATGAGAGGACCGGGACACCAAACCGCCAAGCTTCCAAATAAGTATTTGGAAATCCCTCGTACTCCGATGTGTTGACCAGCGCTACCGCATTCCGGTAGTACTGGTCGATCTTGTCTGGTGGAACGAACCCTTCGAAACGGAGGTTTGGAATCTCTTCCGCTCGGGTAACGAGCCTGTCTTGATACGTACTGTCGGTCGTCGAACCGATCATCAGAAACGAAACCTCCGAAAGGCTCTCGGCGAGTTCGAGAAACCGCTCCGGCCGCTTCTGGTCGGGGTCGAGAGTTCCAACCCACAGTACGTAATCGCGCTTTTCGGCTGGGAGCAACTCTCTCTCATCCGGGATGGTGTATCCATTCGGAATTACTGTCGAATCGATTCCAAAGACATCGCCGAGGATATTCTGCTGGTGACTGGTCTGGGTAACAACGTGGTCGGCCCGTCGGATCGCATCCAGATATGTCAGTTTGGGAAGCGTATACTTGAATACACCGTGATGATTGGGGAGTCGTGTGAACTCAACGTTCGAGTCGTTAGCAATGACATAGACGAGTTGCTTATCAAGCAGTGAACAACTGTAACTTGAGAGAATACAAAGAGGTGGATTCCCTCGAACGTAAAACACGTCGGCATCAACACGTCGAATCGACTGCAATAGCTTCAGCAAAACCGAGGGGGTTTGCTTGATATCGTTTGTCGGGGGTAGTGTTCTCCAGCAATCGAAGCCGTCAATCCGTTCGTATCGCTCGCCATCTCCTTCGAACGTAATAAAGGATACCTGATGGCCTTCGTCACGGAGATATTTCCCCAGGAGATGCTGCTGGCGCTCCGCTCCCCCAACCTGTGTTCCACTCCCTGGATTCAGATATGGCTCGATATAGGGACAAATGAAACAGACGTGAGCGTCTGCTGCCAGCGTCATGCTGTTGACTCCGCGAGTACGGACTCGTAGATCGATATTAATCGCTCTCCCATGTGTTCGAGGCTTAACTCAGCAACGTACTGACGGCTGTCTGCTCTGCTTCCAGTTTCGAGTACCGAAACAAGTGCATTCTCAAGCGCATCGTCTGACGAACAGATGTATGAGTTTTCTACAGGGTCGAGTCGGGTGGCGACGTCACCGACATCAGTCGATACGACAGGAACGTTACAGGCCATCGCTTCCTTGACAGTATTTGGTGAGCCTTCCCGGAGTGAGGGTAACAGAAGGACATCCGCTGCATTGTAGTACAGATACATTTTCTCGTGGGGAACGTTGTCGACGACCTGTAGCGTCACGCAGTCGTCAAACTGTGTATCGACCCGCTCGACGAGCCGTTTTGCAACCGGATACCGCTTTTTTTCCTGTTCTTTCGAGTACGGGAAGAGGACGTGGTGCGAGTCCGGGTCCCATCCCACTCTTTCCCTGGCAACTTCTTGTTCGACTACTGTAAATTTTGACATGTCAATCCCACTGGGTATAATTTCAGCATCACACGGCAACAAATCGTGCATTTCCTGACTCCGGACAATCACCCTATCACACCGCTTTGCACAGAACTTGGTGATCGCTGGTTGATATCCCCCTAACCGCTCACCCACCAAGTCATCTCCCCAGAGTGTCAGGACAATCGGACGTCGAGGTTGCAAAAGCCCAAGCGGTGCGATCATTCCGGAATTGAGGTGGACGAGGTCGTACTCCTCGCTCATGGCTGTCCGGAGAATATGCGGATAGAAGTCGGCTGCACGATAGGCATAGTACAGCGGATTGTGTCCGTAGACCTTACGTAACAGACCCTCGTGGATTAGTTCTCTCCGTTTGTCTCCGTCCGTGTGGCTAGGGTCCGGGGGATACGAGATCGAATCACAGGTAATACCTAACTCCTCGAGTATTCGAACCTGATCCTTGAAAAACTCCATTTGCGAACTGGCAATCTGAAGGACCCGAAATTGAGCTTCATTCGACATCCGTGGTCGTTCGCTCCCACGGTGGATTGTCTCCTTCCTGCCGTTCTTATCCAGATTTCCGTTCACCATCGGTCCAGAAGACCGACTATTGCTACTTCCCTCACCATTGTAATCATCCTCGATCGTACTATCATTTCGTATCTGTCCGTCACTTTCGTTGTGGTTCCAGTAGCTTTTCTCACTCATATCTGTATTCTCCTTTTGTTACCGTGGCGTCCGTCCACTCCGAGTTGCCATCTGATTCGCTGTACTCGCCATCATTTTCCCAGCCTCTCCCGATTACCTGCGCACGCTTTTCGCTATCCACAAGGAATCTGCCACTCTGGAGTGCAGTCCCGAGCACAGCCCCGGGGTCCTTCCAGGAGAGGATGCTGTGTGTCGTCGAGCTGCCGTCCGTCCGGAATAACCGTTTGATTCGGGCAGGGGTATTCCATCCATCAAAGGCCCAGAGAATTTCGTTGGGTAGCATCCACCGGTAGACGACATCTGTATCGTACCCTGACTGTGTGGGCTGGTGCAGACCAGTTGCAGTCTCGATGATGACTTTGGGGATATCGACGCCGGAGTCGATCGTCAACGCGATGGAACTCCAGATCCGTGGGTTCACTTCGAGTAATTTGTACGTCTGGTCTTCCGGGTCGAACAACACATCCATATGCGCTGGGCCAGTCCAATCTATTGCTTCTAACAGGCCGAGCATTTCGTGAACCCAGGGTTCGACAGCAACGCTTCGTGCCCGGATCGCCGGCCCACCACTATCGGGATACTGGAGCAACTCCTCGTAGACGTGAACTGCTCTCGGATATCCATCCTGGTCAAATACCGAACCGATGCTGTAATGGCCGCCCGACTGGTCGATGAACTCCTGGATAATTAGGTTGTCTTCGTTTTGGGTTGCTGCCCGATATGCATCGGCGAGTTCTGCACCTGACTCAACCCGCTGAATTCCACGTGAACCGGATTCGTTCGTCGGCTTGAGCAGTACCGGGAACTCCGCTACTTCTCGGATATGTTTGATATCTTGCTCGTCGGGATAGTAGGTTGCAGGTGTCGGGATGCCAGTTCGTGCGGCAAGTTTGCCACACTGTTTTTTGTCTTGTAACTGCTGAATCTTCTCGGGCGTATCGAGTAGTGTACTGGTCCTTTCGGGTAATCGCTCGGTTATTTCGGCGATACGTCTCGTTGTCTCATCTCTGACAGGGAAGACGAAATCAAACCCATACTGCTCGATCAACGACTGGACTGACTGCTGAAATGCTTCGGGTTCCTCGCCGGGCGATGGGTACGTATGGCTTTCCGTCGTCGAGCCGGAATAAGCGGTAATATTGTGCCGGAAGGTATCACCGCTGTGGACGGTTACTCCACTTTGGTCCAACCGTCGTGCAATTGCAAGCGACGAGATTGCCCGACCATCAAGCAGTAGCACGGTTCCGGTCATTGTCTCACCTTCTCGCTCCAGTACTGAGCGTGAATATCGGACAGGGTTGTTGGCTCGTACCCGCTTTCGGTAATTCGTTCGACACTCTCCTCAAGTATCTGAACCGAGTTCCCGAGGTTCCTGTTAATTATATGCTGCTTCAGGCCCCCGAGTTTTTCGTGCGATTCAGTCTCGTAGAGATCCTGGAGATGGACGTTATAGACGAGAGTGTTCGGGAGTGGAGCCAGAGATAACAATTCAAGCAGTGGCCTTCCGAATAGTTTGAGATAATTCTGAGAGAGTGGGATTCGAATCCCACGAAAGACACCGAGTGGTATCTCGAGCAACTCGGGGGCGTATTCAGGCACATACGGCTCCAGTGGTGTATTCAGATTGCTGTAGACTCCAGGGCGGTACGAGGGAAAAATACTTGAATCGAACCGGAACCCCTCATCGGCAAGGACCGAGAACTGTTCCGGCTCAAACTTCCCGTAGGGTGCCCGATAACCGACCGGATCGTAACCGAAGTGGCTACGGAACGCTTCTTTTCCCAGTCGCAGTTCCTCACGAAACGTCGTATCGGACTCCTCGTGGTGGTAGGAATGAAGATGAAATTCCGTATCTATCTCGGTGGCCAACTGGTCGATTTCCTCTGGATATTTTTCGAGCGTTTTTCCGACGACGAATACGGTCAGCGGAACTCCGAGGTCGTTGACAAGTTCGATAAAGTCGTCAATATACTCGAACGTGAGATGGTCGTAGCCCGGTTCGTCAAAATACCAGTCATTCTCCAGATCGAGGGTTAGCGCAAACTGCTGTTCACTGGTCGAGTCAGCGTAACCGCTCGGAGCAGTCCCTTCACTCTGTCGGGATGTCGAGTTGCTACGAGACGATTCAACAGTTCTCTCTTTCCACGGCGGTACCTGGCGACCGGAGTCAGCATCAGTCACGGATCTGCACCTCGTGGTCCTCGTTTACCTGCATATCGTATACCATCGCGTTCAGGAGACAGATGCATCCGATAGCGAATACGATGAGGCTCAGCAACCCGGGAGTGAACAGTGAACTCTCGAGAGAAATCTTCGCGTAGAGCGACCAGCCCATGCCAAATAGTCCGATTCCGGCTGTTAACGCACCGAAGAAATAAAATAGTGCTAGCGGATGGAAATCTAGCACGAGATACTTTACCTTTAGCCGCCAGAGAAAGTTCCGCAACAACATGCCCGAGACCTTGCGAATGTACGTTGGGTACTTGATATTCGACTCCTCATCCCCGTACTTGGCGGGTAGCCCAACATCCGCAACTCGCATATCCGCCGCATTGAGTTTGACGAGTATATCGTTACAGTAGCCGTAGTACTCGTACATTGATTCGAGATTAATTGCCTCAAGGGCTCGGTGTGAGGCTGCAGTATAGCCGTTCTGAGGGTCCATCGTTTTCCAGTAGCCGCTTGCGACTTTCGTCAGAAAGGTCAGAATAGCGTTCCCAATAAACCGGAATCGAGGCATATCCTTGCGGTACTCCCTGTCGACGAGCCGGTTTGCTTTGACATAATCGGCCTTTCCGGAAACGATCGGGTCCAGTAGTTTCGGCATGTATTGGGGTTCCATCTGCCCGTCTCCATCCATTGTGACCGTGATATCGGTTCCATCCTGCCGTGCGGCCAGATAGCCAGTTTTGATTGCACCACCTGCTCCCAGATTTTCACGATGGCGGATTGGGAGTAGCTTGCCCTCAAGGTCGTGTACCCGAGCGCGCGAAGTAAGTGGACTGGCCCCACCGTCGGAAACTGCAGTCACGCCGTTTTCCGGGCGGGGGCTAAGTGCTGAGTCGCCTTCCCGTGCTGCTGACAGCGCTTCTTCCCACGTATTATCCGTTGAAGCGTCGTCGACGAAGTAAATTCGATCGACGAATGCCGGCATCGTCCGAATTACGTCGCCGATATGTCCTTCCTCGTTATACGCTGGCACGACGACACCGACTGTGTGCTCCTTGTACATGGTTAAATCCGCCTGTAAGTGAGTTGCTCGTTCAGCTCTAGTTCGTCGCGATTGAGGCGTCCGTGGATGTCGACAAGGCTGGGATTGGATGCCATTTCCGTTGCGATGTCCGTATAGCTAATCTCCAAGAGTTCATCGTGCGCTGCTGCGAGAACGATCACATCGATTCCGTCGAAAGATAGCTCCTCTTTGATCGGGATGTCGAATACATCACGACAGGCCTCGGCGTCTGCCCGAGGGTCGTACCCGACGACGTTGACATGGAAACTCTCCAGCTTTTTGATCACGCCCCCGACTGCAGATGTCCGTATGTCGTCGACGTTCGGTTTATATGTGAGACCGAGCAGCATGACGGTACTCTCACTCGGTGCCTTTCCGCTTTTTGTGAGTACACGCAGCGTCTCTTCGCCAACATGCTGGGGCATATACTCGTTGATTTCCCGAGCTTTCTCGATAAGTCGAGGGGTGAAACCATTCCGTTTCGATTCGTATATCATAAAGAATGGATCCACTGGGATACAGTGGCCGCCAACCAGTCCCGGACTGTATTCGTGAAAATTCCACTTGGTCCCTGCAGCGTCGAGGACGTCGTGTGAATCTATGCCGAGTGCATTACAGGCGATCGCAAGCTCGTTTACCAGGGCGATGTTCAGGTCTCGCTGGATATTTTCGATACATTTCGCAGCTTCTGCGACTTCAATTGAGGGTGCCCGATGGATTCCTGCATCGACAATGGTTCCGTACAGTAATTCAAGCTCTGCTGCCACTTCCTCGGTTTGTCCGCTGACAATCTTGATTACGTTGTCGACACTGTGATCGTTGTCTCCGGGAACGAGACGTTCCGGCGAGTAGCCAATACAGAAGTCTTCACCGGCAGTGAGTCCTGATGTCCGTTCAACCGCGGATGCAAGAATATCCTTTGTCGCCCCAGGATAGACGGTTGATTCGAGGACGACAGTCGCGCCTTCCCGCAGGTGCCGTCCAACCGTTTCGCCGCCGGCCTCGATATACTCGAGATTCGGATTTTTCAGGTCGTCAACGGGTGTTGGCAGGGTGATAATAACAAACTCCGCTCTCTCGATTGCTGTTTCATCGTCAGTAAATTCGACGGTTGAGTCGATGAGTCGCTGCTTACCAATATTACCTGTCGGAACGATACCTTTATTCAACCGCTCAATTTTCGAGCGGTCGATATCGTAGCCAACAACGTCGTGACCGGATTCGTCGAATGCCACAGCAAGTGGCAGACCGACATATCCAACTCCGACGATACAGATGCTTCGTTTCATAAAATTTGCTGGCTGAATGACAGTGAGAAAATGCAATAGTTATAGACCGACAAGCTACTGTTACGATGCTATTATACGTGAATAAACAGTTCTTTCTCCGGTAGGTACTTGTTTACCCCCAATCGATTTCGGTAGTCTCTCGTAGGAGCCGCGAAACTGGTTGCGTAGATCGATGCAACAGGTGGACGGCGTATCCGGCTTTCAGCAGCAACCTCCAGCGGTGTTGGGCGCATATTCTCCGGGAGGCTGAAGACGTCGCTGAGAAGCAGGCGGAAGGCGAACCGATCTACCGTGCCCTCAAACAGTTGTACGTCGCTCTCCAGACTCGGCTGGAAAGCGACTTGACAGTCCGTGAGCGAGCAGAACTCCAGCGTGTGGCGCGGAAAGAGTTTGAATCGCTGATAGAGCGGTCAGTGCCCGACGGACCAGTGGCAAGACTACTGGGAAAAATCGAAGGAGGCCTCAACCACTGGCTCAACTTCATCGGTGAGCCAGCGGCCTCTCCAACGAACAACGCCGCTGAAAACGCGCTTCGTGAGCCGGTGGTTCTCCGGAAGCTCATCGGAACGCTCCGGAACGACCGCGGTATGTTCGTACATGAGGCGCTACTGTCCCTGCTGGCAACCTGCCGGCAGCAGGGACGCAATCCCTACGAAGAGTTCAAGCGAATCGCTCGAACCAACGAGATGATTTCACGAGCTCAGGCTGTGCCCGCTGTCGCGTCCTCGGGGTAAACACATACTCCGGTAGTAATCATCCCCTATCTCGTATAATATACTTATTTACCAGGTAGGACGTTTATACTGAAATCATCTATCTCTGATTACACACTGTACATGCGAGTCAATCGACTGGCGTTGTCAGAGTGGAGTGATATATTACCAGCGAAGGGGGTCGAAGTATTCCATACATCAGAGGTTCTCGACCTTGTTGACGAGTATACAGCTGGCGAACTTCATCTACTTGGCGGATTTAACGGCGACGATCCTGTAGGACTATTACCGATTTCCGAAGAGACGAAACTCGGGGGTCGCCTCTTGACCTCACCACCCCTGGGATTAGGAATCGGTCGTCTCGGGCCGATTGTTATGCCTTCGAGCCCAAAACAACGGAAGCAAGAGGCGATAAACAATGAATTCGTACAGGAGGTAATCGAGGAGTTAAACGCGGATACCCCTCGCACGCTCGTCCGCATCTCCAGTTCGCCAGACTATATCGATCCCCGACCATTTCAGTGGAACAATTTCACCGTTCGCCCGGCGTTTACATATCGAATTTCTCTCAGGGATGTTGATGCCGAGCAGTTGCTTGCCTCCTTCAGCCGTGATCTTCGGAGCGATATTCAAAAACAAGATGAAGTCGATTTTTCGGTTCAGGTCGGGGGTATTAAAGCACTCAGAGAAACCTACGAGTCGATAGAACAGAGAGTTCAGGAACTGGACCAACGCCATCCGCTTCCCTGGGAGTTCGTTCGTGATCTGTACACCGTCTTGGACGACCGAGCGCGTGTTTACGTCGCTAGAACTGAGACCGGGGAATTCATCGCGGGGATGATTATTCTGTATTCGAACGATACGGCGTACTGCTGGAAAGGAGGGGCAAAAACCGACAGGACGGTCAGCCCGAACAGCTTGATTCACTGGCGTATAATCACCGACATTCTTGACGAGCCGGAGTTGGAAGAGGTCGAACAGTACGACCTATACACTGCGAACAACAAGCGATTGACCAGATACAAAAGTAAATTCGGCGGTACGCCCGAGCAGTACTTCATCATCGAGTCGGGTGGTCCAGTGATGAAGGCTGCAAAAGGACTTTACCGGGTGTCCGAACTTGGCAAAAACCCGCTCGGCGAGTCGGAGCAAATATGAATGGGGGAGCATCCGCACTTTCCAAGCGAGTGCGTACTATTCCCGCGGATCTTTTCGGGATTGTTGTCCTCGTCGCTCTCGCTTCCCTGAGTATCTTTGTCCCGGTTCTCAACGAATCGCCGCTGCGTATGCTTACTGGAATACTGTTCATTTTGTTTGTTCCAGGCTACGCTCTGATGGCGGCGCTGTTTCCAGAGGCCGGAGAGTCTCCAACGGCGACCGATACTCGCTCTCAGAATATTTCGAATAGACTGAGACCCAATCAGGAAATGGAAACTGCTGACCGGGGTGTGGACACCTTCGAACGACTGGCTCTTTCTTTCGTACTCAGCCTTACTCTCGTTCCGCTTCTTGCAATGGTAGTAACACTTTCACCACTCGCGTTCCAGATGACGTGGGTTTTTACTCTGATTAGCTCGTTCGTCCTTGTCTGTACCGTAATCGCAGCCATTCGGCGTCAGGCAGTCCCAGTTGAAAGACGGTTCAGTGTTCCCATCGCAAAGTGGGTTGCTGAAAAACGAAGGATTTCTATCGGCTCCCCACGTGGAGTGTTACTGAATCTCGCCGTTGCAGCCGCAGTTATTTTCGCACTCGGCACCCTCGGGTTCGCAATCCTGTCCCCGCACGATGGCGAACAGTTTACCGAATTTTACGTCCTCTCTGAAGATGACGACGGCGAGCCTGTCGCTGCTGAGTATCCCGATTCCCTCAGCCATAACGACCCTGAGCAACTTCTCGTTGGTATCGAAAACTACGAGCAGCAGACAGTAGAGTACGATGTCATCGTCCAACTCCAGCGTATAAATGAATCAGCGACAGAGGCAACCGTCACTGACCGTGTCGAAGTCGATCGGTTTTCGGTAGAATTGGAGCATAACGAAACCCAGACCACTGAACGAGAACTGACTGTGCCGGAAACACTGTCGGGTGAGGACTTCCGTGTTGTATTTCTACTGTATAAAGACGCAGCACCAGAGAACCCTACAGCTGATACTGCTCACAGGGACCTCCACATCTGGGTTGACGTGGCGGACTCCGACGACTAGTTCCAGAACCAGGTAGATAATTTCAACCGGTACAGTCGTGTGTGACGACTCTATCACGGTGTCCTTCGACCCGGTTTACCAGTTCTTACGAGCGTAGTAGCTAGCGGTATCACTGATACCAGAATCTTTCAATTCTACCAAAGAGACCGTGCGAGCAATTGCATTATCCGTTCGTCCGCTCTGGGACCGAACCTAGCTCTGGCTCGGGGCTATCGCCAGAAGTTCCCAAGAGTTTGCGCCTTCCTTTCTTGAGAATGTGTCCGATAGAATATATGAACGGGACCGGGTCGTCGAGCCGAACATCGTCGAATCGGGGGTCTCTATAGCAGGATTTGGCGATTTCCCAAGCTGTCCCAGCAAACGAGGGAGCCTCGACAATCGAGGAATCGTCGGAAAGTATACTCATGAGGTGTCCAACCTCACCGTATAGCTGATGTGTGCCAATTCCGACCTGGTACTGTGGCTCTATCTCGTCTGTACGACCAGTAGCGTGGAGATAGTAGTACCATGGGAAATCAGCCCCCGCTCTCACTGCACAGGGAACTGACTGCCAAAGACGCGGGTTGATTTCCGTCAGATAAAACTCCCCTGTCTCCTCGTGTTTCATATACTCGATACAGGCGAGTCCGTGATAATCGATACTCTCCAGTAACGTCCGTCCAACGCGGTCCAGTTCCGGGATATCCGTCGTTATTCGATAGACACCGCCGCCGCCAGTATAGGAGTTGCCTCGTATCTGTCGGTGCTGAAATGTTGCCAGTGGCTCACCGTGGTCGTACAGCGCGCCAAATAGATACTCGTGACTTGATGGGATGTACTCCTGGACGATTGGGTCGTGACCCATCTTGTTGGTGAGCGTCTGTGTATCGAGTGTGTCGTCAGGTTTGAGATGAGTGATTGTTTTTTCCGTTACTGATTCCCGGTCGGAATATGAATAAAGATACTCACCTGCAAGCAGATTGTAGCGAGATTTGACGATCTGTGAATCGTTTGAGTCGGTAGTCTCAGATAGCAACTGGGTCTCCGGAACTGGAACACCAGCATCTTTGGCGGCGGCAGCCAGTTCTACGCGGTCGTGGACTGTTCGCAACGTTTCCATTGGTGGTGTGACGACAGATACGTGTTTCTCAAATTTATCTCGGTAGACGGTAAACAGATATGTATCCTGTGGACGAATTGGGAGAATCGTATCGATTTCCGGACGAGCAGCGATTTCCAGCAACGCATCACGATACTCAAGCAGGTCTCCCTCCGGTGATGGTATCTGAAACCGTTCGTCACAGAACCGTGACCGAGCAGCAGGTGCGTCATTGTATTCGGAGGCAACGATAGTCTTGACTCCGTGCTGAGATGGCGACCGGACACACGAGTAGCTCTTAGACTCAAGTCCAGTCGGAATCAAGACCGCATTTTGATTGGTTCCTCTCGACATACTCTCCATTGAGAGCCTCTAACTTATTAGTAAGATTAACTTACATACGGATAGGAACAAGTAACCTCTGTAATAGGATTGGTAGCCATCGCTATTATCTCCAGTATATGCTGTATCCGCATTGTGGAAGTATATCTTCTGCCTAATCCTTCTCTGCGAAGACGAGCCAAACCGAATAGTAAGTGTTTGTTTTCGTTGTGTGGTGTCACTCTTCCGCTTGCGTATAGAGCTTGTTACAAAGAAGGAGACTGACGTAGGGACACTGGATGTGGAAGACAACGAAACTGGTGAGAACTGTTTGTAATAAACCCCTCAACGAGGGACAATCAGAATGAAACTGTTGGTTATCGGCCTGGATGGTGTCAGCCTCCCAATTCTCGACACGATGAGCGAGGCGGATGTTACTCCGACACTTGATACTCTCCGAGAGGAGAGCGCAGTCGGTTCCCTCGAATCACAACTTCCTCCGTGGACACCGAGTGCCTGGCCATCGCTGTTTACGGGTGTCAACCCGGGAAAACACGGCGTTTTCGATTTTTTTCACTTTGAGGACTACGACTGGGATATCGTCAATAGGTCCCACATAATGGAGTATACGGTCTGGGAACTGCTCTCGATGCACGGTATTTCTTCGGTCGTTCTCAACGTCCCTGTCACACATCCACCGCGGGAGTTCGATGGTGTGTTAGTTCCAGGTTACGTCGCACCAGAAGAGCCCAAGTGTCATCCCGAGGGTATCTGGGATGAACTCACACGTGAACTCGGTGAGTACTCACTCTACGGTAACACGCTTGAAGACAGTCCAGCGGACTCGACGCTGGCAGATTCCCTCATCAATCTAACGGAGTTGCGCGGTGCCGCCTTTCGGTATCTTGTTACCGAGCATGACCCGGACTTCGGGTTCGTTCAGTTTCAGACAACTGATACGGTCTTTCATCAGTTTCCCGATGACGATACAGTCATTCAGCGGGTTTTCGAGGCCGTTGACCGCGAGATTGAAGCCATTATCGAGAGCTGTGATGCTGACACTGTTCTTCTCGTCAGCGACCACGGCATTGGCCCGATGGAGGGTTGTGAGTTCCGTGTCAATGACTTCCTGCGCGAGCACGGCTGGATAGATGTGACGACTGAGGGTGGTGGGATGCCTTCCTGGAAGCCAATCGCCAGGCAACCCAATGACTCGCTTGTTGACCGGACTGTTGTTCAACTTGCGAAGACAGGGATCCGAATGAGTGCAAAAGCAGGACTGACAAGCCAGCGACTGGCAACCATTCTTGAACGACTCGGACTCAAAAATATAGTTCTCGAAATTGTTCCATCCGATTTAATCCGGGAAGGTGCTGAGCAGATCGATTACCAGGAATCAACTGCGTATATGCGGTCACGAACAGAGATGGGAATTCGCATTAACCTCGAAGGCAGAGAGCCCTCCGGCACAGTCTCACAGTCCGAGTATGAAGCGGTTCGCTCGAAACTCATTGAACAACTCTCTACCGCGGAGACTCCTGAAGGAGACCCTATCTTCGAGAGCGTCTCTCGCTGTGAAGAGGTCTTCGAGGGGCCATATATCGACGAAGGGCCGGATATCGTCACCGTCCCACACGAGTTCGACCATTTTCTTGTCGCCAATCTCAAAGGGTCGACCATCGGTGAACCGACCGAACCGTGGGAACACAAACGCGATGGTATGCTGATTATCGGGGGGCCTGAAATCGACCAAACTGTCTCTGTTGACGGTGCTCACCTCTTCGATATCGCACCAACGATTCTGACGTATTTCGGCTTGAACGTCAGTGAACGAATGGATGGGGAACCACTGACGGTCGTCGATAAAGCTGGCCAGGAACCTTATCCATCGTTCGATGGTGAAATCGTCGCCAGTGAGACCGAAACTGTCGAGGAACGCCTCTCGGACCTCGGTTATCTCCAGTAAAATCAAAACTACGCGAGTGCTTATTTTTTTGCTACGAAATGTGGATCCCGCTCGAAATACCGCGTGAGGCCGTCAGTTTCTCCAATCACATCCAACGGGGTGAATCCGTAACGCTTGAGCTGCCGCCACTGATGAAACGGATTCGTGAGGTAAATTTCAATCTCACCGAGTGTGACGCTCTCGATTTTGTACCGCGAAAAAATCCGTCCGTGATTTGTTGGCCTGATGTACAGATCGAATATGTCTTTTAGACCCAGTCCGAAGTTTCGCAACGATAGCGGGACAAGCGGATGGAGGCTGTTGTGTGTCGAAAAGAGGAGGATACCACCTGGCTTCAGCAATCTGTACATCTCTTTGAGAGCCTTGATACGTTCAGATTCTGGGATGAGATAATCTAACCCAAAAAAGGAGAACACGAGATAATCGAATGAGTTCGAATCGAACCCGGTGCTTCTCACGTCACTGACCAGAAACTCAATCGACGGGAACAGTGTTCGTGCTCTCTTGATGAGTGGCTCGCTGATGTCGATCCCGACCAGGTCGAATCCACGTTTGTCTAGCTGTGAGGAGACACGTCCGACTCCACAGCCGATATCGAGTACTGACCCCTCTGAATCACTGAAATACCGGTCTACTGCCTTTTTTTCCTGTGGGAACAGTTGGGGTTCTTCACTCCGCTCCGTGTAGAGATCCACAGCATCTGGGGTCGAAAACAAACTCTCGCTGTCGGTATGTTTCCTACTAGTCATCTTTCGGTTCGTTTTGCTCGTTCGAAGTCATAGACAACGACGGATGTTTTTTCCGCGTTACTCCCTCCAGATCGATGTTCTGTTTAATCTGCTGAAGATGTCCAATGACATTTTTTAGCAGCGTTTGACCAGCGAACGGGACTGTATGCCGCCGCTTGACCGAGTAATATGGGCCGAGTGAGTCGGGAATAGTTGGTTCGACTGTTGGGTCGCGGAGGTTTTCGATACCGACTGAAAGCAGCTCTGCTTTAATTTCATTCAGTTTGTCGTACATCTCCCAGAGCGTTCGCGCGTCGCTGACATCGGTCTCGTCGTAGGCGACAATCTCGCCTGCATCAACCGTCTCGTTAAGTCGCTGGAGTGTGACACCCATCCGGTCGCGCCCGTCGAGCCACGCCTGTGGAACTCCGAGCCCGCGATACTCCCGGATGTCCGCCGGATGAAAACTGAGAACGCCGAACTCGGGTGCATTGAGAATATCCCCTTTAAGCAAACCGAAGCCAAAACGGACAGCGACATCAGATTGGTCGCCGACAAGTTCGATAGTTTCGGGGGGTAATTCCCGCCAGTCCCCGTCTTTCAGTGGGTCCACGTATCGAAACTCAGCATCCTGTAGGCAGTTTAGCTCTGTAACAGGGACACGACCTGTTTTGGCCGCCTTTGAACCCAATTCTTCGGCGATTTTCTTCTCAGCTATCACAAGTGACCACGCTCGTTCCCGCTGTATCACACCAGCGAGAATACGGAGTGTGGTGAGACCAAACCCCTCGTTAATTGCCTGGGCTTCCAGATCTGGATCGATTTCGGAATCTACCTGCCTATTGACGATGACTAGTGGGACGTCGATACCGGTTCTGCTGACCGCGTTTTCGAGCGCTTTCGCCTCGTTTATCATCAGATAACGGTCCGCAAGGACACAGAGACGGTCTGGTGGTTCCGACATGATTGCTATAGTGTGACTTCACATGACTCACAATTAAGTATGGATACGGAAACGGCAAATTGCCTCGAGTAAGCGTTACCGCGGAGTGTGTAATTTCATTGGGGGAATACCCTTTGCCCAGATGGATTAGGAGCGTGTTCAACAAGAGATGGAGGAGGAATGTTGTTCATATTAATAATAGATTATTGGATTTCTATTCGAAAAACGGGGAGTATAACAAGGTGGGGTGCGTGATAACGGAAGAATGTGGTAGAGTAGCTTAGTTGGCAAAGCACCACGAAATATTTCATTTCGTGGCGGCCTTACGGCCCCGTGTGGTTCAAATCCCACCTCTACCGTTTCTATACGAGAACAAAAGTGCCTGCAGCATTGGCAAACCCCCCGGTTAAGGTATGGTCTGTTTACTTTTCATGTACTCAGTTTTACAGACAGTCGTATGACCATGGATGTACTTATCACAGGTGGCGCAGGATTTATTGGCGGCCACATCGCCGAAAAGCTCGCGGGTTTGGGACACAATATCACAGTCGTCGACCATTTCGTTCCGTACTACGACACCGGTATAAAAAGGCGAAACGTTGAGGCAGCCCGAGCGGCGAGCGAAACCACAGACGGAAGTTACGAACTCGTCGAGAAATCAATCACCGATGAAGCCGTCGTCGACAAACTTGTTTCCGGCGTTGATGTGGTCTACCACCAAGCAGCCCAGGCCGGTGTACGCAAAAGTGTCGAGCAGCCTGCACTCGTCAACGAGTACAACGTTGATGGAACGATAAATATCCTCGAAGCTGCCAGAAAACACGAACCACGGCGGGTTATTTTCGCCTCATCGTCGTCGGTATATGGGAAACCGAAGTATCTGCCCTACGACGAGGACCATCCAACCGAACCTGTCTCACCGTATGGGGTCTCCAAACTGGCAAGCGAGCAATACACTCGTGTTTACAGCGAAATTTACGGGCTTCCAACCGTCTCGTTGCGTTATTTCACCGTTTATGGACAGCGAATGCGTCCGAACATGGCAATGACGAACTTCGTCTCGCGATGTCTCCACGGTGAACCGCCAGTCATCTATGGGACGGGCGAACAGACTCGGGACTTCACGTATTTCGAGGATATCCAGCGTATCAACAAGCAATTACTAACCGATGACAGTGCGGACGGGGAGATCCTGAATATCGGGTCGACGGATACCATCGCTATCCGAACGTTGGCGACACTCATCCGTGATGAGATCGATCCCAAACTCGACATAATCTACGACGAACCCCGGCAGGGAGATGCCGAACACACTCACGCCGATGTCTCGAAGGCAAAAGAACTCCTCGGCTATGACCCCACTGTGGATATCAGGACAGGAGTCAGGAAATTCATCAAGTGGTATCGAGCGAACGAGGAGTGGTACGATCCACTGGTTCGCCAGTCCTGACACTCTCTTTTTCAATTTGATGGGACGATTGCCACGTGTTTTCAGCAGGTGAGTTTCTTTGGAGGGTTTGGTTTGAGTGGTTTTTGATGTCGTGACGTTGGACTGTCTCTTGGGTACATTCATCCTACTCTCGACAGGGGTTTTCTCGAAATGCCCCGACCGTCTTACGACGAGCGGTTAGCAAGTGACAAAAATCACCGTCGTACGTTGAGTGAGAATAATTTGTAAAAGCGAAACCTATCTGTATCCGGGGAGCATTAGTTGCTCTAATGCGTATCGAGGTGCGCCCACTGGTGGCAGTCGCGGTACTCTTTGTCGCCCTGGGCCTGTTGATTGGCGGGTCAACAATTGCGGGCGCTCTTACTGGCGTTTCGGTTACCGAGACAGAGTCGGAACCGGAGATGGAGACGGTCGAACTGAAGGACGGGTCGGAAATCTGGCCCTATACCTCACGGTCAGAGAGGGTTTCCGATAGAACACTCGCCCTGAACTTCATAGTCCACGGCGACGCGGCGATGACACGACAGTTGCTACAAACGGAAGGGTTCGGGGAGGCAGCGTGGGAAGAAATGGATGAGAACGAAACGGATGTCGCACCGGCCGAGGTAACGCTCAACCAAACCGGACTCGGGCTCGGTGATGCT
>LKMJ01000414.1_pt1 | contig 32240 bp, 33 predicted proteins | sample 643391 | NCBI WGS metagenome assembly LKMJ01 (sample SAMN04112250, study PRJNA286221) | soda lake metagenome | biome: soda lake; feature: Kulunda Steppe; material: water; isolation source: sample PL-Br10 brine of Picturesque Lake | place: Russia: Kulunda steppe | collected 2010-07 | reverse complement strand
GTCGCGATATACAGTAATCTGAGCATGCTATTTTAAATTCCACAAACGAACATCCGGTCCCCCAGAACGTCAGTCGGCGGATACATCCATTACCAGATGTCACCATTCGGTGGGTCATATATAAACTTCAACGAGTCGGCAACTCTCACGACAGCGACGACGGGGACGAGACGCTACGCACGCGTTCGGGAACGAGTATCTCACCTCGGTGTCGACTCCCCTTATCGAACCGTCGACTCAGAGCGCCGGATCGCACCCGTGATGAGATAGACGACCGGCGTATCGAGGACGACGATCAGAAGCTTCAGCAGGTACTGTCCGACCATCAACGAGACGACGATGGCGCCGGGCAGCTGTGGGCCGATCCCGACGGTCTGTGGGACGAGCCAGAAGGCGATCCCGACGAAGATGACGGTGTCGACGAGCTGGCTCGTCGCCGTCGAGGCGACGTTGCGGAGCCACAGCTTCTCGCCGCCGGTGGCCTCCCGGAGGGCGTGAAAGACGACCACGTCGAGGTTCTGACTGACGACGTAGGCGAGCAGGCTCCCGAGGACGATGTTCGTCGACGCGCCGAGGACGAGCTCGAACGCCTCGGGGTCGATGCTCGACGGGGCGGCCGGCGCGAGGATCGTACTCCAGACCAACGCGAGCACGAGGAAGTTCATCGCGAAGGCGACGTTGACGAGCACCTGCGCGGCTCGCTTGCCGTAGAGTTCGGTGTAACAGTCCGAGGCGAGAAACGTCAGCGCGTAGGCCAGCGCCGCGCCGGGCAGCGCCAGCTCCGCGCCGGCAAGGGGCAGCTCGAACGGCAACCCGAAGGCGAGCACCTTCGCCGCCGTCAGCTGTGCGGTCGCGAGCGAGGTCACGAAGATCGCGGCGAGGACGACGGCGCCGGCGGGCGGCGAGGGGGCCGTCTCTCGCCCCGCCGCTTCAGACATCGTCGTCCTCGAGGCGGTCGTGGCGGGCGTCGATCTCGTCGAGCAGATCGAGCGTCTTCCGGATCGAGGCCCGGATCGCGTCGCTTCGGTTGACGAACTTCCCGTCCTCACCGACGTGTTCGTCGAGGTCTTCGAGGAGTTCGGCCGGGATCTCCACGCTTATTTTGGGCATACCCAGAGAGTATCCAGAGAATACTCTTTAATATCCCGGTCCATCGCGAGAGCCTGCACGGTTCACCGACCGACTGGCTGTCGTTTCCTGCCAGCGGAAACGAGTACACGGAGCAAAACCGAGGGACCGTCGGAGACGAACGACGTCCAGAGCTCGTCCGGACTGCGTTCAGTCGTCGGCCGACGGCAGTCTGAGCGTGACGACGTTACCGCGAGGGTCGTTCTCTTCGAAGGTGAGCTCGCCGTTGGAAAGAGAGCTGAACCACTTCACCAACCAGAGGCCGAGCCCCGTGGTGTGCTCCAGCGGCGTTTCCCGTTTCGCCGCCAGCGGCTTCGTCTCTTGGGTCGGGATCTCTGGCCCGTTGTCGACGACGCTCACCCGGGTCTGTCCCTCCCCGGAGGCGACGCGAACCGCCACCTGAGCCGGGGTTCGATCGTTGTGCATGACCGCGTTCTCGACCAGCTCCGCGAGCGAAATCTCGAACAGTCGTTCGTCCAGGACGGCAACCTTCGCCTCCGCCCCGGACCCGCCCAGTTCACGTTCGATGACGGCATCGGGATATCGCTCGCGGGCGTCGGCGACGATCCGGTCTACGATCGTCACTGCTGAGACGGGTTCCGATCGATCGCCGTCCTGGAGCGTTTGTTCGATGTAGCGCGCCTTCTCGGCGAGCTCGATGACTCGCCGGGCGCTCTCGCCGGCCATTTCGACGGATTCCCGCTCGTCCTCCGGCACGTGCTCCTCTAACAGATCGAGCCGTCCTGAAATGACTGTCAGTTCGTTCCGGATGTTGTGTCGCAGGATTCGGTTGAGAACGCTGATTCGCTGTTCGCGTTCGGCGAGTTCGGTGACGTCGTTCAGGTACACGATTCGGCCGATGTCCCGACCGCGCTCGTCGGTCAGTGTGGTCGATCGGCTCCGGAAGAACCGGTCCTCGCCACCGATCGTAGCGACGATCTCGCCGCCGTCGGCCGTGACCTGCGAGGGAAACACTTCCTCGGCCAGTCGGTCGATCTGAAGCCCTTCGAGAACGCGTTCCGCTGTCGGATTGAAATCATGTATCCGGCCCTCCGGGCCGACGATCACGATGCCGTCATCGAGTACTTCCACGAGCCGATCGTAAGCGATCGGGCGGATATCCAGAAGATCAAGCCGATAGAGAGTCACCGCGAACAACACACCAGTCACGGCCAGAGCGGTCGTGGTGAAATCGATCGGTGGATCCATAACCGGGCCGAAATTGACGACGACGTTGACGACGAGCGGGATTGCGCCGGCGACGAACATCAGAACCGACTGTTTGCGATAGATGGATCCAGCGCGAAGGACGACCCAGGCGAAGACGCCCAGTCCGAGGAGCGTCACGAGATACAGGTACGCGAGGTTGATCCAGTACCAGGGGCCATGCGTGGGCACGAGGACGGACGCGCCGTACACCTGTGCGACCGAGAGAGATCGCCAGAACAGCCCGTGATACGGATTACTCCAGACGACGAGTACCGTGATGGCCGGAACGACCGCGAGCCCAGCGTAGATGCGTCGGGAGAGCCATCGCTCGTATCCGGCGTATTTGAACGCGAAGACGAGATACAGAAGCGGTGCTACGCCGGTACCGAAATAGCGAACGCGATGCCACAGAGAGACGGTTTCGAGGTCAGTATAGCCGAAACTGATCGCGTGGGGGATCGCCCAGGCGGCGACCGCGAACATGAGGAGCGCGAGGGGCATCGCGAGCGGATCGGGGCGCTCTCGCAACGCGACCACGCCCACGACGAGTGCGACGATCGCGCCCGCGAGGACGACGCCCGTGAAGGCGGTGAATGTCCACGCCATCTACCTGACACATCCCTGCCGGGAATAAAAAGATTCGAGTTCGGGTGGCCGACTTCGGGGGTATTGTCCGTTCGTGACGTCCGGATTCGTCCCGAGGCAGAACCTCCGCGTTGGGACTGCACCGAAGCGAGCACGCCAGCACGAGTCGATCGAATGGGTGGTTGACCACCACCGGTTTCTCTGAATGCCGATCCACCCGATCATGAAACCATTTAACATTTCATTCCCGCTGTATAGGAACTGTATATGGTTATATATGTACGTGGACCGGACTGAACCGTATGCGCTTCGGCAGCCACAACGGCGGGCAAGGGGTGACTCGCCGTGCGCTCCTCGCCACGGCGGGCACGACCTTCGGTGTCGGTCTCGCCGGCTGTTCGGGGAGCGACGCCGGTCCGGTGCGGGTTCTGTCGGCCGGGAGCCTCGCCCGGACGTTCGAGGACCACGTCGGTCCGGTCTTCGCCGACGAGACCGGGATCGAGCTACACGGGGAGTATTACGGGGCTAACGCGGTGATGCGGATGGTCGAGGACCGGACGAAACACCCCGACGTCATCGTGAGCGCCGACGCGACGCTCCTTCGGGATCGGCTGTACGGCGAGTTCACGGACTGGGACGTCGAGTTCGCGGCAAACAGCGTCGGCATCGGGTACAACGACGAGACGGCATTCGGCCAGCGCCTCGAGGACGGCGAGCCCTGGTACGAGGCGGCCCCCGAGACCGACGAGGGTGACCTCTCGATCGGCGATCCGGACCTCGATCCGCTGGGGTATCGCGCCGTGCAGGCGTTCGAACTGGCGGCGAGAGAACACGACCTCGAGGGGTTCCGAGACACGATGATGGATCTCGTGTATCAGGAACCCGAAGAGCCTCAGATGATGGCGGGCGTCGAGACAGGCTCGCGTGCGGGGTCACTCGTGTACCGCAACATGGCGGTCGATCACGGCATCCCGTTCGTCGAGTTCCCCGAGGCGTACAACTTCGCGGAGCCGGGACTGGCCAGCCACTACGCGACCGTCGAGTTCACGACCGACGGGGGGTACACCGCGGAGGGACGCCCCGTGTTGTACAACGCGACGGTGAACGCCGACGCCGACGCACCCAGGGCCGGTCACGAACTCGTTCAGTTCCTCCTCGATAATCCCGAGTTACTCGTCGAGGCCGGATTGCGCGTCGGGGAGCGCCTGCCGCGCGCGGAAGGCGCAATCCCGGAGGCGATCACCGTATGAGCTTCCGTGGACGCTCCTCGAACCGGCGACCGAACGGGCGGCTTCCGGAGCTTCTGATCCCGGCGTTTCTGGGCGGGCTCATCCTCGTGTACTTTGCGGTCCCGTTCGTCGCGTTCCTCTCCCGGACGGGGGCGACGAACGTCCTCGCGGGACTGTCGACGCCGGAAGCCCGGATCGCGATCCGCAATTCCTTGATCACGGCCCCGGTTTCGACGGCGATCGCCACCGCCTTCGGCGTCCCGCTGGCCTACGTCCTCGCCAGAACCTCGTTTCACGGTAAACGCCTCGTCGAGGCGCTGGTGATCCTGCCGCTCGTCGTCCCGCCGGTCGTCGGGGGTGCGATGATTCTCACCGCTGTCGGTCGGTTTACCCCGATCGGGTCCGCCGCAGCCGCCGTCGGAATCCCCCTCACCGACAGCCTGATCGGCATCGTCCTCGCACAGACGTTCGTCGCAGCCCCGTTCGTGATCATCACCGCCCGTGCCGGGTTCGGCGCGATCGACGAACGGCTGGAACAGGCCTCCCGATCGCTCGGCCACGGGCCGCTCTCGACGTTCTGGAACGTCTCGCTTCCGCTGGCCCGTGGAGCCATCGTCGCGGGGATCATTCTGACGTTCGCACGCGCGATCGGCGAGTTCGGGGCGACGATGATGGTCGCGTACAATCCGCGGACGATGCCGACCCGCATCTGGGTCGATTTCATCGCCGGCGGTATCGACGCCATCGTCCCGCTCGGACTCGCGTTGCTCGCGATCACGCTCGCGGTCCTCGCGGCGGTCCAGCGGCTCGGCCGCGTCCCGACGGTGATCGAGCGATGACGCTGGAGCTCGATCGGTTGACCCATCGATACGGCGACGAACTGGCGGTCGACGATGTCTCGTTCGGGATCGACGAGGGCGAACTCGTCGCGCTGCTCGGTCCGAGCGGCTGTGGAAAGACGACGATCGTTCAGGCCATCGCCGGCCACGTTCGGCCGACGGCGGGACGTATAATCCTCCGTGGCCGGGACGTCACCGGGGATCCCCCCAAGGATCGCCACGCCGGGATCATGTTCCAACGATCGACGCTGTATCCGCACATGACCGTCGGAGAGAACGTCGCTTACGGGCTCAAGGCACGCGAGATCGGCCCCCGAGAGCGTGACGAGCGCGCCCGCGAGTTCCTCGAACTGGTCGCACTCTCCGAGCAGTCCGACGCCTATCCCCCGGAGCTAAGCGGCGGTCAGAAACGACGGGTCGAACTGGCCCGGGCGCTGGCGCCACAGCCGGACGTGCTGTTGCTCGATGAACCGCTGTCGGCGCTCGACCGACCGTTGCGTGAGCGACTGCGCGAGGAGATCGCCCGCATACAGGACGAAACCGGCGTCACGACCCTGTTCGTCACCCACGACCAGGAGGAGGCGATGGCGCTCGCCGATCGACTCGTCGTCATGAGCGACGGCCGCGTCTCGGGCGTCGGGACACCCCGGTCGCTGTATCGATCGCCGCCCACTCGGTTCGTGGCGTCGTTTCTCGGCCGATCGAACGCGTTCTCCGCGACGGTCGTCGATCGGCACCCCCCCACGCTCCGGGTCGGTGATCGAACGGTCTCGCCGTCCGACTGTGAAATCACGGTGACGGAGGGCTCGTCGGTCACGTGTCACGTCCGGCCGGAGGACCTCTCGACCCGCATCTCCGACGTGGCCGAAACCGGCGGTACGTGCCTGTCGCTCCCCGGTGAAGTGGTCTCCATCGCGGACGTCGGTCACCGATACGATCTGACGGTTCGGACCGCAACCGGCGACGAACTCACGGTGGAGATGTCCGAACGGCCGCCGGAGGCCGGGTCGAGGATCACAGTCGAGATCCCTCCCGAGCGGATAACGGTGTTCGGATCCGAGGACGGGGACGGCGGCCAGTTACGGCGGTGAGACGAAAGCCCGCCCGCAGGTTTAACACCGACACCTGTGTTGTCTCTCGTGGCACCTCATGACAACAGCTAACGTCACACATGCGTTCAACACCGCCCGCTGGAGTCTCGACAACAGCTTTCTCGTCCAGTTGACCGATCCCGGAACGGCGTACGCGGCCGTCTGTCCGTTCTATCTGATCGAACACCCGGAAGGGCTCGTCGTCGTCGACACCGGCGTGAGCCACGAGATGCTCGATGCGCCCGCCGAGTACGGGCCCTACGGGGCCGCGTTCATGGAGGCGTTCCTTCCGGCGATCGAGTACGGTCCCGAAACCCATCCCCGGACCCACCTCGAGGAAGCCGGCTACGCGCCCGAGGACGTCGATTACGTGATCATGACGCATCTCCACTCCGATCACGCCGGGGCGATGGACACCTTCCCCGACGCCCGTTTTCTCGTTCACAAGCGCGAACTCCGCTATGCACACTGGCCGGTTCCGGTTCAGGACGTGTTCTATCTCGAGGGCGATTTCGATACCCTCCGGTCGGCTGAATACGACGTCACGCCGCTGGAGGGCGAATACGACGTGTTCGGTGACGGGAGCGTCCGAACGTTCCCGACTCCCGGACACACGCCCGGCCACCAGTCCGTCGCCGTCGAGCTCCCCGAGGCCGGGACCGTCATTTTGGGATCCGACGTCGCCCACCGACAGGACGGCTACGACCGGGAACACCTGGCCTCGTTCAACTGGGATCTCAGCGAGTCGCTCGCCTCGCTGCGGGATGTGAAAGCCCGCGCTCGTCGCATGAACGCCGAGGTGTTCGTCACCCACGACAACGAACATATCGAGGCCTTCGACGGCGGTCTCGAATAAATCGATCCAGTCGGCACTATAGAACTCAGATCACCGACTGGCTCCGCGAGACGGCGCTCGTCGACGTGAGCGATCTCCCGGGGAATGCGCTCGACATCGCCGATCTCTTCCTCGAGGAGGCCGGCGTCGCAGTCACGCTCGGCGTCGATTTCGGCGAGGGGGCGTCGGAGTATCTCCGCGTTTCGTACGCGACCGATATCGAGGCGATAGCGGACGCTATCCGTCGGATCGAAGCGACGCTCGAAACGATCGAACTGGCGTGACTGACGTTTCCTGCGGGCCCTGACGGCAACTGTTTTTATCACCCGGGTGTTGATTCTCGACACGGTCCCCGCGGAATGGATATCGACTATCAGCATCTCATCGACTGGGTCGATGGATATATCACCGATAGCCCCGGGAAGATCGTCCTCACGTTCCTCCTCTTGACTGGGCTGTTCACGTTCGGTCTGGGTGCGGTCGAAAGCGAAACCGGCGAGGAGCAGTTCGTCGAGGACCTCCCCTCGTTCGAGGCTCTGGAGGACGTACAGGACGACTTCGGCCCGACGTTCACCGAGCCGGGAGGCGAGGAGACGACGACGCTGTTGCAGGACGGACGAAACGTCGTCTCTCGCGCTTCGATGCTGCAGCTGTTGCGTGCCCAGAAGGCGATCGCGGACACAGACGACCTGCGGGTGACGTCGACGAACAGCCACGCACGGGACGTCGCCCGCACGCTCGATCCCGAAGCGACCACCCTCGAAGCACAGATACGGGTCCTCGAGGGGGCAACGGAACAGGAGGTCGCCGCGGCGGTCCGGGAAACTCACGAACGCGACCCGACCTTCACCGACCAACTCAGTACGGATTTCAACCCGACGACACCGACCGCCTCGGCAGCACAGGCTTCGATAACACACCGAACCAGTGACGGCGCCGACGGCGGTGGCGGTCCGGGCCAGGATGCCGGAAGCGCCGATCGGGCGGATCGCGTCGAATCGATCACGGCGGGCATCGCCCCCGACGTCCGCGTTCTCGGCAGCGCCCCCGACACAATCTTCGACTCGTTGCAGATCGTGCTTCCCGCCGCGTTCGTCTTTATCATCCTCTTTTTGGGTGTCGCCTACCGGGATCCCATTGATCTGCTGTTGGGCGTTGCGTCTATTCTGATGGCGCTGATCTGGACGTTCGGTCTGCTCGGACTTTTGGGAATCCAGTTCAACCCGCTTTTGGTCAGTCTCCCGCCGCTTTTGATCGCCGTCGGCATCGATTTCAGCATCCACGTCGTCAACCGGTACCGCGAGGAACGCGTCCTCGGAACGGACATCTCGACCTCGATGAAGCGGATGACCGACCAGCTTCTGGTGGCCTTCTTTATCGTGATGGGGACGACCGTTATCGGCTTTCTCTCGAACCTCGTGAGTGCGTTCCCGCCGATCCGTGATTTCGGACTCGTCGCCGCGATCGGTATCGTGTTCACGTTTCTGGTCTTCGGCATCTTCTTCCCGTCGGCGAAGCTTTTCGTCGACCGGCTTCGGGAACGCTATCCGATCCCGCAGTGGAGTGAGACACCGCTCGGAACCGAAACGTCTCGACTCGGGCGTCTCCTCGGCGGTGGCGCGTCCATCGCGGGCAAAGCGCCGGCCGTGTTCCTGGTGATCGTACTCGTTTTGACCCTGTTTGCGGGCTGGTATGCGACCGGCGTCGGGACCGAGTTCGACTCCGATGACTTCCTGCCCGAGGAGGAGACACCGGAGGCGTTACAGCACCTTCCGGAGCAGGTCAGACCGCCCGCCGAATACGAGTACGTACGGAACCTGAACTTCCAGCGCGATCGCTTCGAGACCGACGGGCAGATTCTGATGTATATCGAGACGCCGATGCAGGAGTCACACAGACTCCAGAGTCTCGATCGGGCGACCCGAAACCAGCCGGATACGTTCCGGGGCGACGGACGAGGGGCGGAGGCAGAAAGCATCATCACCGCGATCGACCGACAGGCCGAACGCGACCCCGAATTCGCCCGCCTCGTCGACCGGAACGATCGAACCGGTGACGGAATCCCCGAGTACAACCTCGATCGGATATACGACGAACTCGACGAGGACGTCCGTCGCAACTTCCTCGCCGAACAGCGCGGGAGCACGCAGGTCATTTATACGGTCGACGAGACGGCGTCGAACCGCGAGGTCTCCGAAGACGCAAGAGAGATGGCGGAGAGACATCGCGGCGACGCGTCGCCGACCGGGTTCGCGGTCATCTTCCAGGAAGCGAGCAATCTCATCTTCGGGACGGTCCTCTGGAGTCTTGCACTGACGCTTTCGGGAACGCTCGTTTTCCTGGTGTTCGTCTACTGGGTGCTGGAGGGGAAACCGTCGCTCGGCGTCGCGAATTCCGTCCCGATCGGGATCGCAGTCGTCCTCATCGTCGCGTCGATGCGGTACGCCGACGTCGATTTCAACGCCGTCAACGGCACGATACTGGCGATCACTGTCGGGCTGGGCATCGACTATTCGGTGCATATGGTCCATCGATTCGTGGACGAGCGTCGGCACCGCGAACTCGAACCGGCGCTCCGGCGATCCGTTACCGGCACCGGCGGTGCCCTCACCGGGAGCATGCTCACGACCGTCTCCGGTCTCGGCGTCCTCGTGCTTGCGTTAAACCCCGCAATCGGCGTGTTCGGTCTTCTGACAGCGCTGAGCGTCGTCTACGCGTATCTGGTTTCTATCCTGATTCTGCCGTCGGTACTCGTGCTCTGGGATCGGTTTTTCAATCCCGGGTCGGTAGAGCGGTAGCTGACCCGACAGGCATCCCAAAACAGTCCTATCCCCCTGCCGTAGTGAGAGATGCTATGGCAGGTCAATCCGACAGTGAGTCCCTCACGGGCATCTCCCCAAACGAATGGGACAGCGAGGCCGAGCAGCGATATGCCGAGCGCCAGGCTCGACTCGCGGCCCATTACGGGATCGAAATGGAGTCCCGGACGATTGACACTGACACTGCCGGCCGGGTTCACTACCTCGCTGCGGGCGACCCCGACGGCACGCCGGTGGTCCTGTTACACGGTGTGTCGGTGAGTGCGGCGACCTGGCTCCCGATGGTGCCCGCCCTCGCCGACGAGTACCGGATCTACATGCCCGACCGGCCGGGACGGGGACTGTCGGCTGCGCCCAGCTATCGTGGCCGCGATCTCCGGCAGTTCCTGGTCGAGTACCTCATCGAGCTTTTGGACGGACTCGATCTCGACCGTCCCGACGTGATCGGTAGCTCGCTCGGTGGGTTACAGGCGTTTTTGCTCGCGATCGATCACGATCGCGTCGACCGGCTGTGTCTCGTCGGTGCTCCCGGCGGCGTCTCGAAGGAATTTTCGTTTCTCTGGCGACTGTTGACCGTCCGCGGGGTCAATCGCCTCCTCCTGTGGCTCATGACGAAGGGCGATCCGATCGAGAACGCTCGAACGTCGGCCCGAAAGTTCCTCGTCGTCGACGATTCTGCCATCCCGGAGCCGTTCTACGAGCTTCTCGCCGCAGGCCAAAAGCTCCCGGGACGCAAGCGAAGCCTCCGCTCGCTGACGACGGAGCAGGGATCGTTCGGTCGCATGCACCAGATATTCGACATCCGCGAGGAGATCGTCGGAATCGATCGCCCAACGGCGTTCGTCTGGGGCACGGAGGACTCCTTTTGGCCACCGGAGGTCGGCCGACCGCTGGCCGAACGGATGTCGGACGCAGCGTTTCACGAACTCCCCGATCACGGCCACGTGCCCTGGTTGGAGCCGGGCGAGGAGACCGAAACGCGAACCCGGTCGTTTCTCGACGGCTGACCCCCTGTCGGAACACGGCAGGGGATCGCATAGCGCCTCGATTGCGAGGGATCGCTCCGAGTTACAAAAAGAGCGAGTGAGTCACCGCTAGACGCCCTCGACCGTCTCCCGGTAGGCGCGAACCGATTCGAGTGCGGCCTCTATGTGTTCGGCGGCTTCGGTTTCGCTTTCGGCGATCTCGGTGAGGACGTGTTCGTGGTGTGAGAGCCGTCCGTGATCCGGGCCGCGGTCGGCCTCGACGTGAGACTCGAACCGCTCGGATTGCTCCCGGAGACGTTCGCTCGCTTTCTCAGTTCCCGCCGCTTCGGCTGCCCGACGGAGCGATTCGGCTGCCGTCTTGAGTTCCTCTCGCGTCATGGTCCGATGTTCGATGCCGGACGATAAAACGCTTCATCGGAACGGCGTCCGTCGGGGTTCGACACGGGTTCGTATCCCTCTCGTTTCTCGCTGGTAGCTAGTGACTGATGCGACCGCCCTCTATGGAATCGATTCGAACGCTGCCGGCGTCCACTCGCCGTCGCGAGTGGCTTCGAGATAGTACACCACGCCCGGCTGGTGGGCGGCGCCGACGATCAGATGAACCGCACCCGTCTCCGGCGCGTGAAACCGGGCGTACTCTGCCATCCGCTCGTTTCGTGCGTGGGTGAAAAGCTCCAGTTCGCGGTCGTGTCGGCGCAGCCACTCCCGCTCTATGGGCTGTGGGAGCAGCGAGCGTTTGTAGTAGTGTTGTAACTCGACGAGCGTCTCGGGTTCGAGGGCCGCCCGTCGGGAGAGCCGAAACGAGGCGAAATCGGCCATCGTCCCGGTGTCCTCGTGGCTCATGAGAAACTCCGAAGCCAGATCGCCGAGCGCGTCGGCGACCCGTTCGCCGTAGATCTCCGACCCCGACTCGATCGCCGAAAAAGCCACCTCCCGGAACCGAGCAGCCACCTCCGTGATATCCGTCGTGAGACTTCCCTCGAACGTCTCCTCGACGAGATCGCCGATATGACCCTCGAGATCCTCGTTGTGGCAGTGATACATCGCCCACCGGTAGTCGTCCATCGCACACACCTCGGGGAACGGCTCGAAGTACATCCGCCGGATCCCCTGTTCGCAGTAGACCGCCTCGCCGTCTTCGAGCCACTCGGCGACGTGCTCGCGGAGAAAGGACCGTTCGGCGTCGGTGTCTCGGTGTGTGATGCCGTGGACGACGAACGGCTGGCCGCCGATCTCGACTGTGTCGCCGGGGACGCCGGACGTTCGCTTCGGCTCTCCGAGCTCCTTTCGGCGTAACTCCCGCCAGATGGTTTTCGCGTCGAGGTAGGCGTCGTGTTCCGTGGCACTTCCCGTGATCTCCGCGAGCGCCGCGAGCGAACCGGCCGATCGGATGGCCGCCAGCAGCTTACGCTCTTTCGGGGTTAACGACGTCGGCCGGTCGGAGCCGTACTCGGTCACCGTCCACGGACGTAGGAGCGCCCGATACTAAGCTGTCTCGCTGACGTGTGTCGGCTCGGCGAACCCGAGGTCGATAGTGCTTCTGGCCCCTCTCAGTCGGCCGGTTCGGCGCCTCCGGGGGTCCGGCGACCGCCGAAGGTGTAGAGCCACAACAGCCCGAGGCCGGCCCCGTAGGCGGCGATGATCGGCAGCCCGAGCAGGAACATCGTGAAGATCCCTCGTGGCGAGAGGAACGCTCCGAGCGCGAGCACCGTGATGGAGAACTCCCGCCAGCGACCCCGCATCGTCCCGTAGGGGACGATCCCACCGCGGTGGAACAGTAGCATCGAGATCGGCACCATCACGAGCAGGCCGATCCCGACGGTGAGGAAGAAGACCATCCAGCCGTAGTTGCTGATCCGGTAGGCGATGACCATCTCGGCGCGCAACACGTCGGCGGCGAGCCACGAGATGGCAGCAGGAGCGACGTACAGAAAGCCGAACAGGCTCCCGAGCGCCATCGCCGTGATCAGACTCCCGCCCCACACGAGAAGTACCCGGCGGTCGCCGCGGGCGACGCCCCGCTCTTTCAGGGCCGGCCACGCGTAGTACAACAGGAGTGGCAACACGGCGGCGATCCCGAAGATCACGGAGACCTTTATCATGAAGATGAGTGCCTCGACCGGGTGCAGCGTGACGATCGAGACCTGCTCGGCGGCGAACTGTGAGGGCATTCCGCTGACGAACTGTTCGTGGAGTCGGCCGATCCCGCCCTGATACAGCACGAAGAACGTCCCGGCCATGATGACCGCGAAGAGTCCGAACAGTCGGAACGATTTCGAGGTGACGCTCTCGAGGACGAACCGGATGTCGTAGGCGTAGCCGCCGATGTCGTCCTCGTCGACGTCGTCCTCGCTGAACGCGTCGAGAACGCCTGCACCGCGGGAGGTAATTGACCTCCCTTCGCTTTCGTCGGCTGCGGACGCGGTCGTCGTTTCGCTCGCGTCCCCGTCGTCGGCCGTTTCGGTGTTTTGGCCCTCTTCGCTTTCCGACTCGTCTTCGGCCGCGTCGGCGGCCTCGTCGAACCGGTCGAGGATCGCCTGTGCGCGATCGGGGTCGTCTTCGCCCATCGCGGCCCCGGCGAGCGCGACGGCCTCGTCCTCGTCCATCCCCTCGAAGACGGCTGCCGGGGCCGACCGGACTCCCTCGACGTCCAGTTCGCCGACGTCGATGTCCTCGGGGTCGGGGAACCGGCTTTCGGGCTCCTCTAAGCCGTCGTAGACGTAGTAGCCGAAGCCGATGAGCGCGAAAACGACGCCGTACACCGAGCCGACGACCGCCAGATACGTCGTCTCGGTCACGCCGTAGCCGACGCCCGCATCGAGGAACCGGTACCGCGACCCGACGGCAGCCAGGACGTCGTTGACCGCCCCGTAGCCGCCGTACGTATAAAAGGCGTAGATGAGGCCGAGTCCGACGAGATACAGCCCGGCGAGGACGTTCCACCGCTCTCTGGCCGTCCGGCGGAAGTCGATTGAATCGCGGGATCGCTTCGTCGTCACGACGATCTTCGTGATGTACAACGAGACGGCGTACAGCGTGACGAGCGGGACCGCCCACATGATCTGTGTGAACGGATCGGGCGGCGAGAACAGCGCACCGAAGACGAAGATCCCGACGACGGCGTACTTCCACTTGTCGCGGAACGTCTCGTAGGGGACGATTCCGGTGTACGCGAGCGTGCTCATGAGCAGCGGCAACTGCGCCGCGAGCCCGAACGAGAGCGAGAGCAGGAAGATGAACTGCGCCCACATCGAGATCGAGTAGGTGGGCTGAAAGCCCGCCCCGACCGCGTTACCGGCCAGGAAGGCGAACATGATCGGAAAAAAGAGATAGTACGCGTAGGCGACACCGCCGACGAACAGCGCGGCGCTGGCGAGCGCGAAGGCGGCCCCTTTCCAGCGGGGCAGGTTCTCGGGCCAGCGCCCGCGGTTCTTCAGCGAATCGCGGCCGAAGTACGCGAGCGCCGGCAGCATGATGATGACGCCGGCCACGAGCCCGATCTTCGCCTGCAGCAGGATGACCTCGAAGGGCGTGATGGCGACGACGACGATGTCCGGGTGGGCGTTCAGATCCCGTTTGAGGATGTCCCAGATATACAGTCGGAGGACGGTGAACGTCCCGAGAAAGCCGATCAGAAAAACGATGAAGACCTTCTGGAGATGTTTCTGGGCGGTCCGAAGCAGTGTGCCGAGGTGGGCACGACCCTCCGAGACCGTTTGCGCGACATCGTCGTCTACGACGCTGGACACGACGGAAGGTAATCCGTTCGCAGTTATCAACCTTTTCCGTTGGGTTCCCGCCGTGATCGCCGGTCTACCGGGCTTCGTTCGGCTCGAGAGTCCGCTGTGCCGTATCCGATCCAACCGCCGGCCGTCTCCCCGCCGACAGCGAAGCGCTTCGCCGTGCCGATATCGGGAACGGTCGATCACCCCGACACTGTTTTATAAACGCTCGATCAGGGTTGAAACGGAACGATGCGATCGCACTACCGGGGATGGGGCGTCGTCTCGGGGTGTTTCCTCGGGATCCTCGTCGTTTTCGGCCTCTCGTACTCGTTCGGCGTCTTTCTCGCTCCGATCCAGCGCGATCTCGGTCTCTCCCGCTCCGGCGTCTCGTTGATCTTCTCGCTGCAGACCGGCGTCGTCTACGTGGCCGCCGCGGCGATCGGGATCGCGGCGGACCGCTACGGCGTTCGCCGCCTGCTCGCGTTCGGCACGGCCGTCTTTTTCAGCGGGATCGTCCTGACCGTCGTCGGTCGGTCCTTTTCGGCGCTGTTGCTCGCCTACGGCGTCCTGACGGCGGTCGGTCTCAGCGCGGTGTACGTGGTCTCGTACGCGACCGTCCCCAGATGGTTCGGCCGTCGTCGGGGGCTGGCGACCGGGATCGCGACCTCCGGGCTCGGTCTCGGGATGGTCGCGCTCCCGCCGGCCGCCGACCGACTGATCGTCCATCTCGGCTGGCGCGGCGCCCTTTTGGGTATCGGCATCGGCGCGACGGTCGCGCTGGTCGCCGCGACGGCGCTGATCCGGGACCGACCCGACGGCTCGGAGTCCGGCCTCGAGCGTGAGTTCCCCGCTGGACTCCCCGAAGAACCCTCGTTCGATCCCTCGACGTACCGAAACGAGCTGTGGGTCATCGTCTCCTCGAAGCAGTTCGCACTCGTCTTCTTCGGGTGGGTCTGTGTCTTCGGGACGATCTTCGTCGTCTTCGTCCATCTGGTCGCCCACGCCGACGAGATGGGGATCGGCGAGAGTGCGGGGGTGACGGCGCTCGCTCTCATCGGCGCGACGACGGGGCTCGCCCGAATCTTCGTCGGCGCCCTCTCGGATCGCGTCGGACGGATCCGGACGTTCGTCGCCTGTTCGATCCTCATGGCGCTTTCGACGATCGCGCTCGCGGCGGTCGACTCCTGGCTGGGGCTCGTTTCGTTCGCCGTCGTCTTCGGGGCCGCCTACGGCGGAAACGGCGCGCTGTTGTCGCCGCTCACCGCCGACATATTCGGGCGGGTGAATCCCAACGCGGTCTTCGGGCTCGTTTCGCTTTCCTTCGCGGTGTCGGGCGTCATCGCGCCGTGGGGGGCCGGCGTCCTCTACGACGTACGGGGTGCGTACACGCTGGCGTTCCTCCTCGTCGGCGGTCTCGGGCTGTTCGGCTCGGCGCTGGTCGCACTCGCCGGACGGCAGCCGGCGATACGGTGACCACTGTCCACAGCCGAGAGAAGAAGGCTTACAATCGCTGAGGATCGATCGAAGGTAATGGCAGAGACCGCCGACGGGGGATACGACGCCGACGAGGGGCTCGTCGGCGAGGGCCCCGAAAGCGACGAGGAGATGCCGCTGGCGGACCACATCGAGGAGATGGTCTACCGGATCGGGATCGTCCTCGTCGTCATGGCGGTCGTCTCCGGGATCGTCTTCCCCTTCGCCGATCGGATCATCAACTTCCTGTGGTACTCGGTGCTCCCGGGCGGCGATATCGCCCGCCCCCGCGTCTATCATCCCCTCGGTCTCATCCTCTCGCGGTTGAAGGTCGCAACGCTCGCCGGCTTCGTCATCGGGCTTCCGGTCTTCGTCTACCAGACGTACCTGTTCATGCGACCGGGGCTGTACGCCAACGAGCGGCGCTACTATCTCGCCTCGGTTCCGGCCAGTCTCGTTCTCGGCGTCTTCGGCGTCCTTTTCGCCTACTTCCTGATCTTGCCGGCGATCTTCACCTACTTTCTGACCTACTCACAGGACGCCGCGGTCATCGCCTTCGGACTGACCGAGACGTTCGATCTCATCGTGTTGATGATGGGGCTTTTCGCCGCCGTCTTCCAGATCCCGCTCTTCGTCATGCTCGCGATCATGATGGGTCTGACGACCCGAGCGTGGCTGGCCGCAAAGCGGCTGTACTTTTGGGGTGCGTTCCTCGGGATCGCCTTCCTCTTTAGCCCCGACCCGACCGGGATGGCGCCGATCATGGTCGCGGCGACGATGATCGGGCTCTTCGAGGCGACGCTGTTCGTCCTGAAGTGGGTCAAGCGCTAGCCGACCGGGTCGGCCGTTTGGACGTGCTCGCTTCGATCCAGTGAACGCACTCTCACCGATCGGGCCACCGTCGCCACTCCTGCGTTCAGAGATCCGTCAGCGGCCGTCGACGCGACCCAGCAGGTCGAGCTGGTGTGTGAGGTAACACAGCTCGCCCTCCTCCAGCTGCGATCGTCGACAGGCCATCCATTCGTCGAGTTCCTCGAGCGTCCCGTCGGTCACCTCGCCGACGGCTGACTCGACGCTGTCGAGGATACACCCCAGAAAGAAGGCCTCGTCGGCTGGATACTCGCCGTCGATCGGCCGGACGATCCAGTCCGAGCCGGCGACGCCCGACACTCGTACGCCCTCGGCCCGCCGAAGCCACTCCAAGACCGCCCCGCCGGCCCGGCTGTTCCCGCCCGGTTTCGCGTCCATGTGATCGTGGTAGTACTGTTCGATCGTCCGGTCGGCCGGATGGATCGGCCGAAACCGCGTCGCGCCGTCGAACGTGATCGGAAAATAGTAGATCCCGCCGGGCGCGAGCGCGCCGAGAAGCGTCTCCAGCCCCGCCGACTCGAGAACGTCGAGCAGCGCCGCGCCGACGAGGACATCCCACTCGCCGGCCGTCCGCTCGGCGTATTCGATCGCATCCGCGGCGATCGGTTCGATCCGGACGGTCCGATCGGTCGCTTTCACCTCGACCGGATCCGAACCCGAGACCGTGACCGCCCGTCCGTCAGCCCACTCCCGGAGATACGGTTCGACGTCCGCGACGGTGCCGGGATCGACGTCGACGGCGGCGTATCGGATCTCCCCCGGGGGGAGTATCTCCCACTCGAGGAGCCGGGCGGGCATCGTCCCGATCCCGGCGCCGACCTCCAGAACCCGCAGCGGTCCCTCGTCGGTTTCGGCTCGCTTCGCGATCCGTCCGCGGAACGTCTCGAGGAGTCGCCGATCGATTGCGCGGTCGTCGACCGTCCGTTTCGCCCGCAGATACCGCCCGAAATCGGCTCTCATCCCGCCACCTCCGTGTCGGAAACGGTCGCTCCGAGCAGCCGCCGGACCCGCGCCGCCGTCTCCGACCACTCCGGGTGTCGCTCGTAGCGCCGTCTCGCCGCCCGCCCCATCGCGGCCAGTCGATCCCGGTCGCTGTCGAAGCGCTCGATCGCGCGGGCGACGGCGGCCGGATCGTCGGGCTCGACGAGAACGCCGTTTTCGCCGTCGACGACGGTCTCGCTCGCGCCGCCGGCCCGCGAGGCGATCGCGGGGAGCCCGAAGCTCATCCCCTCGAGATAGACGATACCGAACCCTTCGTACTGCGAGGGGACAGCGAGGATGTGACTCGCTCGGAGCGCCGCGGCCAACTCCTCGTCGGAGCACTCACCGGCAAGCCGGACGCGCTCTTCGAGGCCGGTTCGGCGGATCCGGCGCCAGACGTCCGCGACGTAGCCCTCGTCGACTGGCCGTCCCACGACGGTTAGTTCCGCGTCGGTGTCGCTCCGGGCCAACCCTTCGACGAGCGTCTCCAGCCCTTTCCGTGGCGTGATGTTGCCGACGAAGACGACGTTCAGTGGACGCTCCTGTGCGCGACGGTCGATCGTTTCGTTGTCGATGTCGGGGTCGAACCGGTCCCCGGCGGGCGGTGCGACGACGGTCGCGCCACGGTCGACACCGAGTCCGGTCACGACGTCGCGGGTGACGCCGCTGTTACAGACGACGCCGTCGACGCTCTCCAGATACCGGCGCTCGACGGCGCGATACAACGGGCGCAGGCGCCGTTGCTCGCTCGCACGCAGATGATGGACGATACCGACGATCGGGTACGGCAGGCGGCGGTTCGTTCGGAACAGCGACGGGTGGGCGAGCTCGTCCTGTAACATGACGTCGACGTCGATATCGAGGCGGCTTCGGACCGTCCGAGAAGCGTTGTCGAGAAGCCCACGGGGATAGCTCCGCCACGGGAGTTCGACGATCTCGACCGTGTCGCCGGCCGCCCGGAGCTCCTCCAGAAGCTTTCGGTCGTAGCGGAACCCGCCGGAGCGCTCCTCGAGGCTCCCGTACAGCGTCAGTCCGATCTTCATACCGGGGCGTCGTAGCTGGCGGCCGCGGTGTCGTCCTCCCAGACTGTCACGGTCAGTTCGGTCACGGTGTCGTCGGTCACGGCTTCAGTGACCCGCTCGAAGACCACCCGGGCGAACCGCTCGACACTGGGGTTGTCCCCCTCGAACTCCGGGAGATCGTTGAGCAACGTATCGCGATACCGCTCGGCCAGCGAGGAGAGCGCCGCGTCGGCGTCGTCGATATCGACGAGGTAGTCGTGCCGGTTCAACTCGGGGCCACGGAACGTCAGCTCCAGCTCGAAGTGATGCGAGTGTGGCTCCCCCTCCGGCCCCGGGTTCGGGACCGTGAGATAATGCTGTGCCACGAAGTCCGCCCGCACCGTCGTTGAGTACACGTCCCCGACAACGGGCGGCAACAACCTAAATCCAAAGGATGGATGGGCCCGTTCCCAATAGCGTGTCACAGGATCGTTTACGGTCGGTCAGTTCAGAAGAGGATTTACCGCATCCTTCCTTATCAAATGATTTCGATTTATTCGGATCGTTTTCGTTGAATCAGTTTCGCTGTGTCCGGACGTATCGAGCGGTTTCCGGCGGTATTAAAAGCCACATAACAACGTGTGAACGGGCGGAAATCCTAAGAGATGAGTGTACAGATCGGATTGTATCTGGTTCTCCTATTGGGCTTGCTCTGGATTCTGCTCGTTTTCGGACTCTGTCTCCTCTTTTATGCGTACGGGGAACAGAACGACTCCATCCCTGCCCCCCCGGAATAGATACAGTCCGGTAGTGTTCCTCGAAAAATACGACTGACCGAATCCACGAGACTCGTTTTATGACTGGCTCCCGTAATCGAAGACGACCTGTACGGCCTCGTCCTGTCGCTCCTCGAGCAGCCGGTAGGCCTCGGCCGCCCGCTCGATGTCGAACTCGTGGGTGAGCAGCTCCGTCGGATCGCGCTCGGAGAGCCACGAACGGACGAACGCCATCCGTCGCTCCTTGTCCCACCGGTCGGCGTGATCGGGGTCGACCCGGCTCACTTGACTGCTGCGGATCCGGACGTGACTCCGGTGGTAGGTCTCACCGAGACCGAGCGTCACGTCCTTCTTCCCGTACCACGAGCCGACGACGACCTGGCCGGCGTACCCGGTCACGTCGATGGCGTCGTCGAGGGCGTCGGGGTTTCCCGACAGCTCGAACGCGATATCGGGCGCGTCGTCGATCGTTTCTTTCACCTCTGTGGGCGCGACTGAGCGATCGGCGCCCAGCGACTCCGAGAGCGCTCGCCGGTTCGCGTAGCGATCGACGGTGACGAGCTCCGAAAGCGGGAACTCCGCGAGCAGGGCGGTCGTCAACAGTCCGACCGGCCCCTGCCCGAAGACGACGACGCGGGCGCCGATACGGGGTCGGGCGTCCATGACGAAGTTGACGGCCGTCTCGACGTTCGGGATCAAAAGCGCCCGTTCGGGGGGCAGTGTCGTCGGGATCAACGCGTCAGGCTCGGCGGTGAAGTGACTCTCGTGGGGGTTGAACGCGAACACCTGCCTGTCGAGCCACTCCTCGCCGACCGCCTCCCCGACGGCGCTCACGCGACCGACCGCCGCGTAGCCGTACTGCAGCGGATACGAGAACGTCCCGTCGAGCGCGTCGATCACCCCGTCGACCGGCATCCCCGAGGGGATCTCATCGCGGTACACCAGCATCTCGCTGCCCGGGCTGATACTGGATCGCTCCGTTCGAACCAACACCTCGTCGCGTCCGGGCTCGGGGATGGGTCCGGTGCGCACCTCGACCGACCTCGGTCCGGTGAAATACAGCGTCCGTCGGGTCATGATCGCCACCGCTTCACGGGGCTCTTTCGGCCGTGCTCTCCGGCTCGGATTCGGCTTTCGTCCCCGCCCTCCGGGCGTCTTCCCTGACGGTGCACGCCTCGTTGTTTGTGCGCATCTAGACTAAAAACTGCGTCTAGCAGTAATCGGTGTGGCTGGCTCTCCGGGCGGTCCTGCTCGACGGACTGACTCATTATAAATACCCCAGCGCCTCCAGCCGTTCTCGGTCGCCTTCGGCCCCGTAGATCCGGCTCACCGGGAGCGGTTCTGGCGGCTCGATCGTCGGCGTGTAGCTCCGGCGGCCGTCGCCTTTTGTTTCCGCCCACGGGACCTCGAGAAGTGCCGGCACCGGCGTCCACATCGGATGACCGTACAGCCCCCACTCGCCGAAGAGGTTGCCGTGATCGGCGGTGATCGCGATCCGTCCGTCGACGTTCTCGACGAGCGTCTCGACCTCGGGAAGGACGTACCGGAGGTTCGCCTCGTAGGCGTCCCGGACGCGCTCGACCGAGATCTCGCCCCGTCGGAGCAGTATCCACGGGTTCGAGTCGCTGCTGTGCGCTCCGGTCCGGGCCATCCCGTCGTCGCCTGCGATCGGGTCCGAGACGAAGGGGTGATGCGGCTGCATGTAGTGAACGACCAGTCGATCCGGATCCCAGTCGCGAGCGAGTGCAATGGCTCGATCGGTGATCGCCGAGGGTAGAACCGTCCCGAGTTCGTCGTCCCAGGCGTACTTCCAGACCTCGTCGAGGGCGCCGAAGGCGTCGGCCTCGAGATACCGATCGCTCCAGGTATTGCCCGTCACCATCGCCGTCCGGCCCGTCTCTTCGCGGCCGAGAAACGTGTTCTCGAGCCACTCCGAGGAGGAACTGCCGACCGACCGGACGGTCCCGACCGTCCCGAGAAAGTCGATATCGCCGGCGACAGCGCGGAGGAGATCGGCCCGACAGGCATCGAGGACGACGAGGACGTCCCACGGCCGGTCGTAGACGTTCGTCCCGTACTCCAGCCGCCGGCCGAGCGCCTGCAACCCGCGCAGGTAGGCGGTCCCGAGCCGGCTCATCCCCGGTTCCCTCACACCTTCGCTTCGGGTCGAACCGACTAAACGCCATCGCCGGGAGGCATATATATTTCTCGACCATCGATGCGACCGTGAACTGTCTGTTCGTCGGAGCCGGGGCGATCGCGGCCGAGTACGCGGCCGATCTCGACTCGAGTCCGCTGTCACTGGCGGGCGTCTGCGATCTCGACGGCGATCGGGCGGCCGCCCTCGCCGATGAACACGGCTGTCCGTCCTTCGAGGACCTTTCGACGGCGCTCGAGGGCGTCGAGGCGCCGCTCGTGGTGAACCTGACGAGCCACGCCGCCCACGCCCCGGTGACGCGGGCAGCACTCGAGGCCGACCGCCACGTCTACTCACAGAAGCCGCTTTCTCTTTCGGCCGAGGAGGCCACGGGGCTGCTCGAGACGGCACGCGAGCGTGATCTGGCGCTCGGCTGTGCCCCCGAAACGCCGCGGGCGCCCTCCCAGCGCCGGGCTGGACGGCTGCTCGCCGACGGCCGACTCGGATCCGTTCGGCTCGGATACGCCCACGCCCACGTCGGCCGCGTGACCGACTGGCACGACCGCCCCGACTCATTTCTGGAGATCGGTCCGCTGTACGACGGCGGCGTCTACCCGCTTTCGCTGCTCGTCTCGTGGCTCGGCCCCGTCGAATCCGTCCGGGTCGCCGACGCCCTCGATATCTGGCCCGAGAGAGAACCGAAACGGCCGATCAAACCGAGTCACGTCGAGGCGACGCTCGCGTTCGGTTCCGGTCCCGTCGTCCGGCTGACCGCCAGCTTCTACGCCCCCCACCGGAGCCGGGAGTTCTACGGGTTGGAACTGCACGGCGACGACGGGTCGCTCTATCTCGAGGGGACCGGAGCGATGGAGACCGATCTCGACGACGTCCGGTTCGGTCGAATCGGCCGCGGATACACGAACGTTCCGCCGACCTCACCGTCCGGGACGTTCGGTTATCTCGACGCCGTCGAACGACTCGCGGCGAGCGTCGCCGAGGGAGCGCCGTCCCGATCGGGCGGTCGGCTGGGTGCACACGTCGTCGCCGTCTGCAACGCCATCGAGTCGGCCGCCGAAACCGGCGGACCGGTCGAAGTGTCGGATTACGGGATCGAACGCGATCCGGTCCCCTCGCCGACGATCACCCCGGAACGGACCGATCGATCCCGCTCGGGCGCGTTCTCGATCCGGTTACCGCCGGTCGGGTTCGGCTGTTCGCGGTACCGAAACGGCGAGTACGTCGATCGGGCCGACTCCATCGCGACCGCCCTCGACGCCGGCTACCGGCTTCTCGACAGCGCGGAGCTGTACGGCAACGAACACCGGATCGGCGAGCTGTTGGCCGCGTCGGGCGCGCCCGACCGCGAGCACGTCTTCCTCCTCGGGAAAGTCTGGCGGACCAACCATCGTCGCGAGCATCTCCTCGAGGCGTGTGCGGGCAGTCGCGCCGAACTCGGGATCGACGCCTTCGATTGTTACGCGCTGCACTGGCCGTCGGCGTTGGCCCACCGCGGCGAACTGTCCCGACTCGCCGAACTGCCACTCGAGCGTCAAGAGGAACTGACGTTTCCCGAAGACGGCGACGGGAACCTCGAGGAGGCCGACGTTCCGCTCCCGACGGCGTGGCGAAACCTCGAGGCGGCCTACGACCGCGGCTGGACCAGAACTCTCGGTGTCTGTAACGTCTCGCGGCCACAGCTACAGACGATCCTCGACGTCGGCACCGTCCGTCCCGCGATCGTCCAGATCGAGCGCCATCCCTACCGGCCACAGAACGAACTCGTCTCCTTCTGTCACGAACACGGGATCCGGGTTCTCGCACACTCCCCGCTGTCGGCCCCCGGGCTGCTCGAAGAGCCCCTGTTGGCCGATCTCGCGGCCGATCGGGAGCTCTCGCCGGCCGGGATCGTCCTCGCCTGGAACGTCACACAGGGGGTCGTTCCGATCCCCTCGAGTGTCACCCCGGGACACGTCGTCGCGAACCTCGCGGCCGCCGCCGAACGACTCTCCCCGGAGACGTGCGCGCGCATCGACTCGCTTCAGGATCCGGATTTCGAGCGGTAGTGGGCTACTATCCATTACACCTATGTAATCGTCTCCCGTTCGTACGCGTATGGCGACGGCGGAATCCGGCCAGCTAACGGTCGATCTCGACTCGCTGAACGCGCTCCACTGGGTGGGCATCCTCGCGGCGCTCGTCACCGCGGCGGTCCATCTCCTGTTGGGCGTTCGGATGTTCCCCACCGGGATGGGGATCAGCTTCATCCTCGCCGGGATCGGCTTTCTCGGCGGAATCGCCCTCGTGTTGCTCGATTATCGCCGCCGGACGGTCTACGCCCTCGGGATCCCCTTCACCGCCGTCCAGATCGTGCTGTGGTATTACATCCTGTTCATCGCGGGCTCGCGCTCGTTTCCCGCCGACGTAGGAACGCTCGGTGCCATCGACAAGATCGCTCAAATCGTCCTCATAGCGGTCCTCGTCGCGTTGCTTCGTTAGCCGGGAGGGAGCCTTGCCGCCTAACTCGCGCTTTAGTCGATGGCGCGCTTAATAAGCGTCAGATCCGCACAGAGATGCGTTTTCGAATTACCGACTCTCCGTCCGTCCGACGACGGCGGTCACGGACGGGGGGACACACCGGGGGATCCCGATGACCGAACTGCGGCGTAACCGGTCGGTACAACTCGGTCTCGGGTTCGGGCTCCCGCTGCTCGCGGCGACCGCGCTCGGTGTCGCGCTCTGGCAGTTGCTCCCGGCCGAGTCGGTCCTGCCGTGGGCGTTCGCCCCCGCGGTCGTCGCCGGGCTCTGTTGGGCCGGCCAGCTTTGGTACGTCGGCTACAGCGTCGATAGCGGGGTCGGTGCCCCGCGGCGTCGGCTGTTCGGGCTGGCCAACACCGTGACGCTCGTTCGGGGGGCGCTGTACGCGGTCGTCGCCGGCTTCGTCGTCGTGCCCGCGGGAACCGATCTCGCGTGGGTGCCGGCGCTCTGTTACGGCGTCGGTGTCACGCTCGACAAACTCGACGGCACCGTCGCGCGAACCGTCGGCCGGCCGACAGAACTCGGAACGCGTCTTGATACGGCCTTCGACACCTTCGGGTTCGTCGCCGCCCCGCTGGTGGCGGTACTGTGGGGACTGTTGCCGGTGTGGTACCTCGCTATCTCCGCCGCCCGGTACGTTTTCATCGCCGGAATCCGGCTGCGACGAGCCCGTGGACTCCCGGTGTACGACCGGCCGGACAGCGATCTCGGGAAGTATCTCGCCGGCGCGCAGATGGCGTTCATCACGATCGCGCTCGTGCCCCCGGTACCGACTGATCTGGTCTGGACGGTCGCACCCGTCGTCCTCGCGCCCTCGCTCGCCGTCTTCGTCCGGGATTACCTCGCCGTCAGCGGACGGCTCCCGGGACACGCCGGAAAAGGTTGAGAAACGGTGGCACCGTACACTTTTTCATGCTCTTCGTGACCCACCTCGCTGCGGCCGTTCTCATCGGTCGGGTCTCGTGGCTCCCGATGCTTTGGCTTCTCGCCGGCGCGGCCTTTCCCGACGTGCTCGATAAGCTGCTCGGAACGCTCGGCGTCTTCGAGTTGTACCACTCGATCGGTCACAGCGTCTTTCTCGCCCTCGTTTTGATCCCGCTCGCGCTGTACGCCCGCGTCTGGCTGGCGTTCGCGGTCGGGTGGGCGTCGCATATCGTCCTCGATACCGTCCACGTCGTCGTCAACGGTCGCCCCGGTCACGCGCTGGCCTTCCTGTGGCCGCTGGCCGAATCGGCCGACCCGCTCGGGATCCCGCCGGGTGAGTTCTTCTGGTACTACCTCGGGACGCCCTCGTTTTATCTGGAGATCGTCCTGTGGGTGGCGCTCCTCTGTGTCCTCGTCGTCCAGCGCCGCGAGGGGTCCGACAGGCTTCGAACGGAGTTCGGCGACACGTGAGTATTTGATTCTCCGGTCGATACTGTCCGGTATCCCATGGAGCGACTCATCGACACCGTCATCGAGTACGTCCTGTGGCTCGACGCGCTCGCGATCGAACTGGTGCTCGAACTCCGGTCCCCGGTCGTGACCGAGGCGATGAACTCGGTCACGGGGCTCGGCTCCGTCTCGGCCGGCCTCGTCTTCGTCGGTTTCTTTTATTTAGCCGGCTGGCGCGAGGAGTTTTTGACCACGCTCGTGGCGCTTTCGATCACCGGCGCCGTCGTCGCGGTGTTGATGGCGACCGTCCAGCGGCCCTTCCCACCACAGCCCGTCTGTCTGACCGGCGAGGCGGCGACGACGTCGTTCCCCTCCGGACACTCCGCGGCCGTCGCGGCGTACGCGACGATCGCGCGCTCGTCGGACCGGATTCCCTTCGGGATCGTCGCCGTTCTCGCCGTTCTCATCGCGTTCTCCCGGGTGTATCTCGGCACGCATTACTTCTCCGATACGGTCTTCGGGATCGTCCTCGGGATCGCTGCCGGGCTCTTCGCATTGCGGCTCGTAGCGCGCATCGACGTCGACGCGCTGCTCGCCCGACTTCCGGTCGAGTTGAATATCTGATTCGGCCGGTCGATGCGGATCATAAACCTCCGCGATCGCTGTCGCCCCCGACTTCCCGTCGAACGGCCTACCCCTGCCCACCTTTATAAATGATCCCGCTGACGCCCGGCCCGTGTCGGCTCTCGCCGACGATCTTTCGACAGTCGTACTCCTCGGTTAGCTCCGCCCAGAACCGCGGTACTCCCGTCCCGCTGGTCTCGACGTCGTGTAACCCGATGAGGCCGTCGTCGGCCACGAGTGGTTCGTACGTCTCGAAATCGGCCCTGACGCCCTCATAGGAGTGATCGCCGTCTATATAAAGGAAGTCGATCGGCTCCCCGTCGAGGACCTCCCGAACCGCCCGCTCGGTTCCCTCGCCGTGTGAGTCGCCCTCGATACAGTGTAGCGCACAGTCCGACTCAATCGCGAAATGCTCGTAGAACTCCTCCCGTCCCCGGTAGTCCAGATCCGCGCTGAGTAGGGTCTCGACGCTCTCTAGCGTGCGTGCCCAGACGTACAGCGTCCCGCCGTTCGCGCTGCCGATCTCCATGACAGTCGTCGGTTCGTGTTCGGCCACCTCCCGGACCAGTTCCGTGATCTCCGATCGGTGCTGCAGCGCCCTGAGCGATCTGTACGGGCCGTACCCTCGATACCTTCCCTTCGGTTCGAAGTACGTTCCGGTCGTATCGAGGACGTCGTCGATCGTCCGCTCCGTCCGCATTCGCCCGTCGAGTTCCCGCTTCGAGCGTTCAAGCGAGCGCTCACGGAGGGGCGAAACCGATCCGACGGTGTGCTCGATCTCGCGGGAGGCGTGGCTCACGGCCCGCTCGAGCAGTGTCGTGTACCGTCTGTCCTTGCGGATCTGTTTCGCCCGCTCGAGCATGCGCCCGTCTTCGATCCGTGGGTTCAAAGATCGTACGTTCGGCGACGTTCCCTCACATCGGTCGGATCGGTCTCCTCTTCACTCCCCGATCTCCACAGTCGGTAGCCTGATTGTGAGTCGGCGAGTACGGTCCGATATGACACGCGTCGTCGCCGTCCGACACGGCGAAACCGACTGGAACCTCGAGGGCCGAATGCAGGGGTGGGCGCCCGTTCCGCTGAACGATACCGGACGCGAGCAGGCCAGGGCCGCCGGGGCGTGGCTGGCCGAGGAATACGAGTTCGACCGGGTCGTCTCATCGGATCTGTTGCGGACCGAACAGACGACGGAGTTACTCTTGGAGTCGATCGGCGAGTTACCCGTCTCGTTCGATCCGGCGTTCAGAGAGCGGAACCTCGGCGTCTATCAGGGACTTTCGTACGCCGACGTCGAACGCCGTTTTCCGACCTTCGGTCTCGGTGAGGCCGCCTACGAGGCGACCGAAGCCGTCCCCGAGAGCGGCGAGTCGCTCCGCGACCTCGAAACGCGCGTCGTCTGGGGGTTCGAGGAACTCGCGACGGCGGAGACGGGGACGGTCCTGCTCGTCACCCACGGCGGACCGCTCTGTATCCTTTCGGGGTACGCGAAGGGGCTCGAGTTGACCGCCTCGCTGTCGACGCACAGTCCCGACAACTGCTCGGCGACGGAGTTCCGTCTCGACGACGGCGTGACACTCCGCCGCGAAAACGTCCCGGCGTGGCGCTCGGAACCCACCGCCGAGTCGGACTGACCGTTCCGATCTCATCTCCGGGGAGCGAACGGGAACATTATGTCCGACGCGTGCCACGGGCCATCCATGTCCAACGGGCCGTCCAGCCAGACGCTAGAGGAGCAACGGGACAACCTGCAACTCCTCAATCAGGTCATGCGTCACGACATCCGGAACGATCTGCAGTTGATCGGCGCCTACGCGGAACTGCTCGAGGAACACGTCGACGAGGAAGGACGGGAGTACCTCAAAGTAATCAAAGAGAACACAGAGAGTGCGGTCGATCTGACGTCGGCGGCGCGGGATCTCTCGCAGGTCATGCTCGGTAGCGGCGTCGAGGAGCGGGCCGTTTCGCTCGCGTCCGCGCTCAACCAGCAGATCGAGGAGACCCGATCGGGCTATCCGGAGGCGGTGCTGACCGTCGAGGGATCGATCCCCGCTGTCGACGTCGTCGGAAACGACATGCTCGGGTCGGTGTTCCGGAACGTACTCCAGAACGCGATCCAGCACAACGACAAGACGCCGCCGGCGGTCGTCGTCTCGACGGTCGAAACCGACGACCGGGTCCAGATCCGGATCGCCGACAACGGCCCAGGCGTCCCCGACGCTCAAAAGGAGGATATCTTCGGGAAAGGCGAGAAGGGGCTGGAAAGCGCCGGCGCGGGCATCGGGCTCTACCTGGTCCGCTCGCTCGTCGAGGGCTACGGCGGCGACGTGTGGGTCGAGGACAACGATCCGGAGGGGGCCGTTTTCGTCATTAGTCTCCCGATCGTCGAGTGATTTCGGCTCCCGCGCCGCCACACGCCGTACCGTGTGCCCGCCGACGGTCAGATATTAAATAGCTACACGCCGAGAGTCGAGTCAAACGATGACGATCGCAGTTGTATCCACCGGTGGTACGATCTCTTCGACCGAAACGGAGGACGCGGACGCGAGTCCGGAGCTACGGAGCGACGATCTCGTCGAGGCCGTCCCCGAACTGAAGACGCTCACCGACTTCACGACGGAAGATTTCGCCACGATCGTCAGCCACCATTACACGATCGAACAGATGTACGCGTTGGCCGAACGGATCCGAGAACTCGACGCCGATCCGTCGATCGACGGGATCGTGGTCACACAGGGAACGAACACGCTCGAGGTCGTCTCGTATTTCGTCGACCTCTGTTATGACGGCGAGACGTCCGTCGTGTTCACCGGCGCGATGCGGAACCCTTCGTTGACCAGTCCGGACGGCCCCGGGAACCTTCTGACGGCCGTCCAGACCGCGATGGACGACCGTGCCGGCGAGATGGGCGTGCTCGTCGCGTTCAACTATCGGATCCACACCGCACGCGGCGTCTCGAAGCTCCACACGACGAACCCCGATACGTTCCGAACGCCGGAGTACGGTCCGCTCGGTGCGGTCGAGGAGGATCAGGTCCGTTGGCATCACCGTCCGATCGATCGTGATCCGACGTTCGATCCCGATCCCGAGGCGCTCACGGGCGACGTTTCGACCGTCGTCGTCACCGCTGACATGACGCCCGGCACGCTCGAAGCCGCCGGCGACAGCGCCGCCGTCTGTCTCGGGACGATGGGGGCCGGACATCTCACGGAGACGATCGTCCCGACGCTAGAGGAGCTACACGCTGACGGCGTGCCGATCGTCGCCTCGACGCTGTGTCCCGAGGGCGAACTGCTCAGAAACACCTACGAGTGTTACGGCTGTGAGAACACGACCCGTGCCCTCTGTTATTACAGCGACCTGAACCTCCGGAAGACGCGGATCAAGACGATCGTCGCGCTCGCAAGCGACGGACTCGACGACGCGTTCGTGCCGCCGGAAGCGTAGGCCGCGACCGGATCAGTCCTCCCTGCCCGGCGAGACGCTGCCGGTCCGGTAACCCTCAAGATCCAACGTTACGTGTTCGAACCCGATCTCTGTCAGTCGCTTTCGGGCCCTCGCGGCGAACTCCGAATCGAGCGCTCGATCGAGTTCGTCGGCGCCGACCTCGATCCGTGCCAGCCCGTCGTGATCGCGGACCCGGAACTGCTCGAACCCCCACGTTCGGAGCAGCGCCTCGGCCCGTTCGATCCGGCTGAGCCGCGATTCCGTGACCTCGATCCCGGTCGGGATCCGCGAGGAGAGACACGCCATCGAGGGCTTTTCGGCGACCGAGAGGTCGTACTCGCGGGCGATCTCGCGGACGTCGGATTTCGTGATCCCGTGTTCGAAAAGCGGCGAGTAGGCGTTCAACTCCTCGACGGCCCGGAGTCCGGGTCGGTGTCCCTCGCTCGGATCGGAGGCGTTCGTCCCATCGCAGACGGTCTCGATCCCGAGATTTCGGGCGGCTTCGAACATCTCGCCGAGCCGCATCGTCCGACAGTGATAACAGCGCTCGCCGTCGTTCTCGACGAACGCCTCACTATCGAGTTCCGAAAAGGAGACGATCTCGTGTTCGATCCCGATCTCCGCTGCGGTTCGCTTTGCGTTTTCGAGTTCGGCGGCCGGCAGCGTCTCGCTTTTAGCGGTACAGGCGACGGCTCGATCGCCGAGCGCGTCGGCCGCGAGCGCGGCGACGACGGACGAATCGACGCCCCCCGAAAAGGCGACGACGACGCCGTCGAAGCCCCGGAGGTCCGCGATCGCCGCCTCGCGCTTCGTCTCGACAGCGTTCATACCCGCCAGTCGATCCCGACGTAAAAAAGCCCGGCGGCGCGGCGGTGTCACCGATCGAGATCGTACAGCGCTCCGAACTTCGAGTCGGCGTATTCGAGGAAGCTCTCGGCCGTGAGCGGCTCGCCGCTGGCCCGTTCGATCAGTTCGTCGGTCCGGTATCGGCAGCCGTGGCGACGGATCGCCCCGTCGAGCCAGCCGTGGAGATCGGCGAAATCGCCGTTCCGGACCGAGTCCTCGAGCCCGTCGAGTTCGGCTTCGGCGGCGGTATACAGCTGTGCGGCGAGGACGCTCCCCAGCGAGTACGTCGGGAAGTACCCGAACGAGCCGTGGCTCCAGTGGATGTCCTGCAGACAGCCCTCGGCGTCGGTCTCGGGGCGGACACCGAGATACTCCTCCATCCGGTCGTTCCAGACGGCGGGAACCTCCGCGACGTCGAGATCGCCCGCCAACAGTTCGCGCTCGATCTCGAAGCGCAACACGATGTGGAGGTGATACGTGAGTTCGTCGGCCTCGACGCGGATCGTGTTGTCCTCGTAGATCCGATTCGCAGCCTCGTAGGCCGCCCGCGGCTCGAGGTCCGTCCCGTACTGTTCGTTGAACGTCGGCGTAAAGAACGTCCAGAACGCCTCGCTTCGGCCGACGTGGTTCTCGAAGAGCCGCGATTGGGACTCGTGGACGGTGAGCCCGCGGTGCTCCCCGAGCGGTGAACCGTATTCTTCCCGGGAAAGCCCCTGCGTGTAGGCGGCGTGGCCGAACTCGTGGATCGTCGACCCCAGCGACTCCAACGGCGCGGACTCGTCGAACCGCGTCGTCACCCGGGCGTCGAACTGCGTCCCGCTCGAAAAGGGATGTGGCGCGGTGTCGAGCCGCCCGCGGTCGAAATCATAGTCGAGCGTTTCGAGCGCCGTACGTGCGAGTTCGAGCTGTTCGGCCTCAGGGAACGTTCCTTCGACGCCGTGGAGATCCTGTTCGGCCTCAGGGAACGTTCCTTCGACGCCGTGGAGATCCGTGTCCGACGCCCGAATGGAGTCGATGAGCGGAACGAGCCCGTCCCGGAGTTCTTCGAGCACCCGCTCGGCCGTCTCGAGGTCGATGTAGGGCTCGTAATCCGAGAAAAGCACCGCGTAGGTGTCGGCGTCGGGGTCGATGTGGTCCGCGTACTCCCGCTTGAGGTCGAGAAGGCGCTCTAAGGTCGGCGCGAAGGCGTCGAAATCGTCCGCCGCTTTCGCCTCCCGCCAGACTGGGTGAGCGTCCGAGGTCGCCTCGCTGATCTCCTCGACGAGGTCGGTCGGGACGCGCGATTTCCGTCGATACTGTCGGCGGATCTCGCGAACGACGGCGCGTTCCGCTCCGGAGAGATCGGCCTCGGCCAGCTCCGCCAGCCACGCGCCGACGTCGTCGTCGACGAGCAGTTCGTGGCTGATGGCGGAGACAGCTCCGCGCTGTTTCGAGCGCGCGGGGGTCCCGCCCTCGGGCATCATCACTTCCTGATCCCAGCTCAACATCCCGTTTGCGTCCCCCAGATACGTCGCCCGCCGATACTGTTCGAGCAGGTCGTCGTAGGCCGCTGGATGTGCGGCCTTTTCGGTCGCCATGGTCCCTATGGGTCGCCCTGAAACAAGAACTCACGGGCAGCCGAAGTCCGTGCACCGTTTCGTTCCGTCCTTGCCCGGTCGTCCATCTGCTCAGATCGATTCGAGCGTCCGCCGGTAGACGTCCCGACAGCGCTCGAGGACGTCGATCGAGACGCT
>LKMJ01000413.1_pt1 | contig 32271 bp, 31 predicted proteins | sample 643391 | NCBI WGS metagenome assembly LKMJ01 (sample SAMN04112250, study PRJNA286221) | soda lake metagenome | biome: soda lake; feature: Kulunda Steppe; material: water; isolation source: sample PL-Br10 brine of Picturesque Lake | place: Russia: Kulunda steppe | collected 2010-07 | reverse complement strand
CGACGTAATCGACGAGCGTCTCGACGGCCCGTTCGTCGCCGATCTTTCCGAGGACTTCGATCGCGTCGGCGTTCCGGCGCTGGGCGAGTTGCTGCATCGGTTCGAGGGCTTCCTCGGGGCCGAGCCGCCGGAGCGCGTCGATACAGTTCTCCTGCATGAAATCCGAATCGAGGTGCTCCAGCGCCAGCAGAATTCGCTCGGGATCGTTCTCGGCTTCGGCGATCCGGACGACGCTCAGCTCTGGCGGGAAGTCCTTGCGATTCTTCGCGGTCAGCCGATCGTAGAACCCCTCGCGCCGGAGCTGTTCTTCGATCTCGAGGTCGCTCCACTCTTCGGCCTCCTCGAGTGCCGAATCGAGGGCTTCGACGATCTCGAGGAGGGCAGCGATAGTTTCTGCGTCCTCGTCGGCGTCGAGTCGGCCGTCGGCAGCCGTTTCACCGACGGCTTCGACCGCCCCTGCCAGAGCCGCAACCCCCTCGTCTTCGTCCTCGACTTCGAACGTCTCTTCGAGTTCCTCGCCCGCGGCTTCGAGAAACGTCTCGACTGCCGATTCGACGGCCGGCTCCCCGTCGCGCGTCCAGCGTGTATCGCGTATCTGCCCTGCGGCGGCGGTGGCATCGCTCTGGACGTCCTCACCGTAGGGTCCACGCTGGTCTTCGATTCCGTCTCTGACGTCCGAGAGACGTTCCTCAAGCGGCTCTTTCGGATCTTCGGGCTCTTCGTCTTCGTCTTCGTCTTCGTCTTCGTCTTCGGGTTCGGGAACCGGGAACTCCGCCTCCTCTAGATCATCGCCGATCGCGTCGGCTTCGGCTTCGACGTCGTCCAGATCGGCTTCGGTTTCGGCGGCTTCGAGGGCCGATTCGAGATCGCCGAGGCGGGATTCGAACACTTCGACGTCGGGAGTGGGGTCGTCGGGTTCGTCCTCGATCGCTTCCTCCGCAGCCGGGGACTCTTCGGGCTCGTTTTCGTCCCCCGCTTCGGGATCGGTCGTCGGCTCGTCGTCCCCGTTGCTCATACGACACCGTCCGTGCGACCGATCAAAGAGCGTTTCCCTTCACGGCGGTCTCTCATCAGCTGTCTCGCCAGTAGAAAAACGGCGCGAGTACGAGATATGCGATCGCAAAGAGCAAAAGCGTCCGCGGGAACGCGCGGCTACCGAGGTTCGGAAAGAACACCGCGAGCAACTGCAATCCCCCGAGGATTGCGGCGTCTCTGGCGTACAGGTCGGGGTACGTGAGCGGTGCGACCATCAGGTAGCTGAACACCGCCGTCGCGATGAGGAGTACCGACGGATCGGTGACACCGGCGAGATACGCCGCCGCGAGAATCGTCGCCGCGAGCGTCGTCTGGACGCCCTCCGTCTCCGGGGCGTCGCTATCGTGGAGCGTGTAAAACCCGAGTCTGACGACGGAAATCGCGACGTACAGGGCCGGAACGGCGACCGCGGCGACGGCGAGCGGCGAAGCAAGCCCAGGTGTGAGGCCTTCGGTTGCGACCGCGTATACGAGCACTGCCGGAGCGATCCCGAATGAGGCGACGTCCGCCAGCGAATCGAGATACGGGCCGACAGCCGTTCCGCCGCGGATTCGAGCGATGATGCCGTCGAGACCGTCGGCGATCGCCGCGAGCAACAGGAGCCGGGCTGTCAATTCGGGATCGACGACGGCGACGGCGACGGCGATGAATCCGAGCGCCGCGTTCGCTACCGTCACGAGGTCGGCGAGCCCCAACTGCCCGAGTAACCGCGGCTGCATGGTGTTATCTCGCCGATCGGCGACGGCGGTCTTAGTAGGTTCGCTTCCGTCCGAAACCGGGGGGCATATGATCGTCCGACCGCGAGTACGCAATATGGACCGACGGGCGTTTCTGGCGGCCGCGGGCGCTGGCACGACCGTGTCGCTGTCGGGCTGTCTCGGCGGGATCGCCGACGGACTCGGGATCGGCGGACTCAGCGAGAATGATTTCGACATCGGCATGTCGGCGAACGCGTTTCTCCCCGAAGAGTACGAGATCTCGGTCGGCGAGACGGTCGTCTGGGGAAACAACGGCTCGCGAGGACACACAGTCACTGCCTACGAGGAGACGATCCCCGATGAGGCCGAGTACTTCGCCTCGGGCGGATACGACGATCCCGAGACCGCCCGCGAAGAGTGGCACGAACGCGGCGGCGGCAATATCCCGCCCGGTGAAACCTACGCACACACGTTCGACGTCCCGGGCCGACACCACTACTTCTGTATCCCTCACGAGCCGGGCGGGATGATCGGCGTGATCGACGTTACTGAGTGACGGGTACCCGATCACTCGTCCGGGGTCTCCGGGCGAATCGACGATACACCCTTTCGACGCGCGAACGATAACCCTTATTCACGGGGGATTCACATCGGAAGGCATGGACGCGTCGGTACCGGAAGTCGACTACACGGAGTACACCAATCGGCAGCTGGTGGCAATCCCGCTCGGGCTGTTGGGTGTCGCCCTCGCCGTACTCGCCGTTGCGACCGTACTGACCGGGACTCCGGTAATGCTCGGTATCGAGTTTACGGGTGGAACCGAGATGCAGATCGTCACGGATGAGAGTCCAGAAGAGATCCAGGCGAACTTCGATCAAGAGGTTCAGTCGATCACGCCGATCGCCGGACAGGCGAACACCTACCAGTTGACGTTTCAGGCGGACGATGCCGACCCGATCCTCGAGCAGGCTGAGAACGCCGGTTACGAGGTCGAATCGGTCGGTGAACGATCGGCCAGTTTCGCGGCCGACTCACAGCGACAGGCGCTTTTCGGCCTCGCGATCGCCTTCGGCGGCATGGCTGCGCTCGTCGCGTTGATGTTTCGAACGTTCGTCCCGTCAATCGCCGTCATCGCCTCGGCGTTCTCCGATATCATGATCCCGCTCGCGCTGATGCGGCTTTTCGGCATCGAGTTGACGCTCGGGACCGTCGCGGCGCTTTTGATGCTCATCGGATATTCCGTCGACTCGGATCTGCTGTTGAACAACCACGTCCTCCGGCGGCACGGTGATTTCTACACGTCGACGTTCCGTGCCATGCGGACCGGCGTGACGATGACGGTCACCTCGATCTCTGCGATGATCGTCATGACGGTCGTCGCCTACCTGCTCGGTATCCCGCTTTTGCCCGATGTCGGGGTGATTCTCGTCTTCGGGTTGCTCGCCGACCTGATGAACACGTATCTGCTCAACGTGAGCCTGCTGCGATACTACAAATACGAGGGGATCGCGAAATGAAGCTACATATCAAGAAACACTGGCGTATCTGGCTGCTCGTTGTCTTCGTGCTCTTGAGCACGGTCGCGATCTTTGCGCCGATGGGTGGCGAAGGCGGTATTCTTGGCCCCGGAGACGACGAGGAGAACGCGGCGGGATCACAGTATACGAACCTCCAGTTCGGCCTCGAACTCTCCGGCGGTACGCAGGTCCGAGCACCGTTTATCGGGATGACCGTCTCGAACCTCGAGTTCGAACCTGACGAGGAATCGGACATCGAGAGGGCGTTACAGGAGGAACTCGGACTCTCCTCGGCCGACGTTCGAGCCGACTTCGAGGACCAGACTGTCGAAGTGTTCGACGACGACGTCGTCGGAAACACGACGCAGGCCGAGTTCGCCGCCGCGCTCTCTGCGGCCGGCTACGACGCCGACGAAGGAGACGTCCGAATGGGCGTGACACAGGATACGCGTGACGGCGTCGAGGACGTCCTCAACGAACGCCTCAGAGAGCGCGGTCTCGGGGGTGGGACCGCTTCGCAGGCGACTGCGCCCGGCCAGCAGTTCATGGTCGTCGAGGTCCCCGGCGCAAATCGGACGGAAGTGATCGACCTCATCGGCGACCGCGGTCAGGTAGAGATCTGGGCGCTGTACCCCGGAGAGGACAGCGAATACGAGACCGTCTCGTTGCTCGATCAGGGCGATCTGGCCGATATCGGCGGGGCCCAACAGCAGGAGGGTGACACCTTCGTTCCGATTCGCCTGGACGAGCAAGCGGGCGAACGGTTCGGAGAGGCGATGCGCGATCACGGCTTCGATCAGGATGGCGGAACGCAGTGTCACTACGACCTCGAGCGGTCCCTCAATGAGAACAAAGGCGAAGACCCCGGTCGGTGTCTGTTGACCGTCCTCGACGGTGAGATCGTCTTCGCCGCCGGAATCGCGCCCGATCTGTCGGCCTCCTTCGCCAGCGGTGCGTTCGACGACGATCCGAACTACCGGACGACGACGACGAGCTTCGAGGACGCCCGGGAGCTCGAGATCAACATGCGCGCCGGCGCGCTCCGGACGGAACTGGACATCGAGAACCGCGGAACGACGTTCTTCCTCCTGCCGAGTCTCGCCGAGCAGTTCAAGCCGCTGTCCCTTCTGACGGGCGCGGCGGCGGTGTTCGCGGTGGCCTTTATGGTGTTCCTCCGGTACCGGAAACCCGAAGTCGCCGCGCCGATGCTTCTGACGGCAGCCGCGGAGGTGTACATCCTGCTCGGCTTCGCGGCGGCGGTCGGATTGCCGCTGGATCTCTCGCACATCGCCGGGTTCATCGCCGTCATCGGTACCGGGGTCGACGACCTCGTGATAATCGCCGACGAGATCATGCAACAGGGTGACGTCAGGACCTCGAAGGTGTTCGAATCGCGGTTCCGAAAGGCCTTCTGGGTCATCGGAGCCGCGGCGGCGACGACGATCATCGCGATGTCTCCGCTCGCGGTGCTGTCGCTCGGTGACCTGCAGGGCTTCGCCATCGTCACGATCGTCGGCGTACTCATCGGCGTGCTCGTCACGCGACCGGCCTACGGGGATATCCTCCGAATCCTCGTGTTGGGCGATAGCAAGTGACGACACCCGGCGATCGATAGCCCGATCTCCGGTTCGAAGCCCTTTCGGCGCTGCCCCCGAAACCTGTGATATGACTTTCCGCGACGGGACGCTCGTCGACTGGCACGAGTGGGGCGAAACCCCCTTCGAGATCGCAGACCGAGCCGGCAAACCCATACTGTGTTCGCTGACGGCGCCGTGGTGTGAGTGGTGTAAACGGATGGACGACCGCGTCTATTCGGACCCGAAACTCGCCGCCAACATCGGCGACAGCTTCGTCCCCGTCCGCGTCGACGTCGACAGACACCCCCGCGTCCGGGAGCGGTACAACATGGGCGGATTCCCGACGACCGTCTTTCTGACGCCCGACGGGGAGGTGCTCTCCGGGGCGACGTATCTCGGTCCCGACGGCCTGCGACAGGTACTCGACAGCGTCCGGGCCTCGTGGGACGCGAAGGGAGCGTCCGCCGGTCGAGTTCCCCGCTCGGTCGCGAGCGACGACCTCCCGTCCGGCGAGGTGACCGCCGACATCGAGGCGCACATGGTCGAACAGGTCGCCGCGGCCTTCGATGGGGAGTTCGGCGGCTGGGGGACCGACGCGAAATTCCCGCTTCCGCAGACGATCGAGTTCGCGCTCAAACGCGACCGGGATCGCGGGACACGGACGCTAGAGGCGGTTCGAGCGCACCTGTTCGACACCTACGACGGGGGGTTTTACCGATTCGCCGAGACGCGCCGCTGGGGTGAGCCTCACCGCGAAAAACTGGCCGACGAAAACGCGGCATTGCTCGGCGCGTTCATCACCGGCTATCTCTACACCGGTGAAAGGTCCTACCGAGAGACGGCCGAACGGACCGTCGAGTACCTCACGACGACCCTCTGGACGGGTGAGGCCTTCGCCGCCAGCCAGGCCGCAAGCGGGTACTACACGCTGGAGCCGACCGAGCGGGAGGCGGCGGAGCCCCCCCACGTCGATCAGACTGTCCTCGCGGATCGAAACGGGATGATCGCGAGGGCGCTGTTTCGGTTCGCCGCCGTCACCGACCACGACGGCGCGACGCGGTATGCAGAGCGAGCCCTCGAGTACGTCGTCGAGACGTTGCTCGAGGGGGGCCAGATACGACATTTCGACGGCGAGGGAAGCGAGACCGGATTGCTCGTCGATTACGCGCGCGTTCTCGCCGGGCTGACGGCGGCGGCACAGGTGATCGGCACCGACGGCTGGCTCGAACCGGCGAGAGCACTCGCAGACGACGCTATCGATCGTCTCGTCACTGCTGACGGCTCGTTCCGCGATGGGGTGCCGGGCGGATCGGGGTTGCTCGATCGGCCCCTGTACCCGCTGGGGACGAACGCGGAGATGGCCGACGCGCTGTTGGATCTCGCGGCGCTCACCGGAGAGGAGCAATACGGGACGGCCGCGACAGACGCGCTCGCAGCCTTCGCCGGCGCTTACGACCGAATGGGCGTCGAGGCGGCCGGATACGCGACGGCCTGTACGCGGGCACATTACGATCCGCTCGTCGTCCGAACGCCACCTGCGGGTACTGACCTCCACCGTGCGGCCCTCCGGATCGCAGATCACGAAAAGGTCGTCTTCCCCGGGGATCGCACCGACGCCGTCGCCGTCCGCTCGGGTGAGGAGTCCACGCCAGCGGAGACGCCCGATGAGTTACTCGACCGAGCTTCAGAGGGCCCGAGCCCCTGATCGATCCGCCGATCGCGATATTCGCTCGGTCGGTTGCGGCCTCGGAAAAACTTTCTCGAACGCTAAACGTGCGATGTGTTTATCCGTGTCGAAAACGATCGACGCCCGATGGCAGATCTCAGAGATCTCGGATTATCCGAGTATGAGGCCCGGGCTTACCGTTCTCTTCTGGGGACCGGACCGACAACGGCAAAAGAGTTGTCAAGGACCAGTGACGTCCCGATGGGACGGATTTACGACGTGCTGAACGGGCTCGAACAGTACAACCTCGTCCGCTCACAGGCGGCTTCGCGCCCGAAAAAGTACGTCGCCGTCGAGCCGACGACCGCGCTCGATCGCCTGCTGGCCGAAAAGAAGCGGGAACTCGAAGCGCAGGCCGACCACTACGAGTCCATCGTCGACGAACTCGCGGGTGAGCTGGAGACTACGGAACCGGTCGAAGGGACGTTCTGGACGGCGGCGGTCGGCTCGGAGGAAGCCGCAGACCTTCTCACGGAGCGTCTCTCGGCGAGCGACGAGCGGATTGTGATGGTGCTTTCGACGTACACAGAGCAGTTCTTCGATCTCGACGAGGTCGGAACGCTCGTCTTGGAGGAACTCATCGCGGCGATGGAGCGAGGCGTCGAAATACGGTTGCTGATGCGGCCGACTTTCGTCGACGCCTTGCCGGCATCGATCGGCGAGCAGTACCGCGATTCACTGATCGAACACGAGCGGTTCGCCGTCAGGACGAGCGAGGACATCTCGGGCAGTTTCACTCTGCTCGACGACGCCGAGATCCTCATCGAGGTCCCTCACCCACTGAAACGCGAGGCGGTCTTCGGGATGATCGACCTCAAAGACAGAGAGTTCACAGAGAGCGTCCGCGCGGAGTTCGAGCCCCGCTGGAGGGGCGCAACCGAACTCGCGTTCTAAGGCTCGCCGTTTACTTCCGCTTTCAGCTGTGTGAACTCGGCGACGCGCTCGGCGTGGGCGTTGTGCTGGTGGATCGACTCGTCGTTGGATTGCTCCATTCTGACGACCGCGTTCTCGGGCAGTTCGGGGTAGTTTTCGACGACGCCCTCCGCCATCGCCCGGACGCAGTCTTCGACGAACTTCGCGTCGCTGTGGCTCTCGAACGTCATGTGGTCCTCGTCCGGTCGCTTCGCGAGGTTGTAGATCCGCGCGCTCATCGAATCGCGGGCGATGTCGATGAGTTCGTTGAGATCGACCGGCGGCTGTCCGTCCGTCTCGACGGTCAGCGTCGCGTGCCCTCGCTGTGAGTGACCCGGCTGTGGAACCTGCGCGAGGAACTCGTCGATCGTCCCTCGATCGACGTCGAGTCCCTCGAGGACGTCCCGGGCGCGGGACTCGCTCATCCCCTGCGAGCAGGGACAGACCGTCATTCCGACGACGTGACAGCCGATCTCCTCTCTCGTCGTCCCGTCGTCGTATGCGGTCGCGGAGGCGATGATGTCGGCCGTCGCCTGCGTCGGGCGATCCGTCGCCGGCGTCTCCTCGCGGATCATATACTCCGCTTCCATGCGGACCTCCGCTCTCGTCGTGTAGTCGTGCTTTTCGATGAGACGTTCGGCGACGTCGCCGCAGACGTCCTCGACGCGGAGAGCGGGTTCGGAGACGGCTTCCTCGAGCATCTCGTCTACGACCTCCATGTTCCGGCTCATATCCGCCCCTTTCCGCCAGCCGGGGAGATCGACGAACACCTCGAAGTCGGCCATCAGGACGATCGGGCGCTCGTCCTCGCGGTGGAGTTTGAGGAGCTTTTCGACCCCCGTCACGCCGACGCGGTTGAGACCGACGCTGACATCCGGGCTCGACGCCTGTACGTCCGGCAGCTGCTGGCTCATTGATGCTTAAAAGGGGCGGAGCGCCGTTATGGCTTTCGGAAGGGGCAGCCCTGCCGCGTCGGCTGACGCCTCGGTCCAGCGCTCCCGTCTCATACTGCCGGCTGTAATTCCGTGATTCCGACGTCGCAGATTTCCACAGCTGCCGGGCTGAAACACGGTGTGCTCTTCGCTGTGGTTTGAAATAGGTACCGGCAGTATCAGTCGAGTTTCTCCAGCGCCGCGAAGAACTCCAGTTTCGGCCCTGCCACCCGGACAGGGTCGGCTGCCGGTTCGAGCGTGACGCTCGTCGGCGGCTCGACGCGTTCGCGTGTCCGGCCGTCTGCGACGACGAACGCGTGGTCAGCCTCCGAAAGCTCGACTGTCAGTTCGGCACCGATCGGGACGGCCAGCGACGGCATCGAGCCCTCGGCGCACATCTCGGTGATGAGGAACGCCGAGACGTCGGGGTGGACGAGCGGCCCGCCCTCGCTGAGATTGTAGGCGCTCGATCCGGCGGGCGTCGAGACGAGTACCCCGTCGGCGTGTCCGGCCGAATACTGGTCCCCGTCGACGAGACTTTCGATCCGGACGCCGTTGTTCCGGCCGCGCTGGGGGCCGAGTATCGCCACCTCGTTGACGGCCGGCGGGAGCGTCCATCCCGATCCGCTCGCCTGTATCTGTGGGAGCTCTTGCAGTTCGGCCTCGCCGCTTTTGATCCGTTCGACGGCCGTTCGGACGGCTTCGATACATTCGTTCGGCGAGACGGCGTTCAAGAACCCGACCTCGCCGAGGTTGACCCCCATGATCGGCGTCGGAGAGACCTCTCGGGCCGTAAAGAGAAAGGTTCCGTCCCCGCCGATCGAGACGACGAGATCACACGCCGATAGCTCCTCGACCGGCTTGCCAGCGATACCGAGACTTGCCGCGGTCCGCTCATCGAGTGAGACCCTCGCGTCGATGTGTTTTCGGACCCGGTCGGCGAGTTCGGCGGCCCGTGGTGTCTCTTGCTTCGCGACGACGCCGAGATGCATCGGATCGGCCTTCGACAGCCGACGACAAAAGCCCCCCGAACCGCCCGCGACGTGTTCGGTTTGCGAATCCCGGTGTACTCTTAAGAGTCCCGAGATCTAACGAGGGATATGCGCCGGCCGAACGGGAGGACACCGTGAGCGGCGACGACTGGTTCGACGGTGGTGACGGAGAGCCACCGGCAGATGAGCCTCCGCTCGAAGACGCTCCGTTCGACGACGAAGAGCCGTCTATCGCGGACTTTGAAGCGGCCTTCGATTCGGCTTCCGGCGATGGTGACAGCGGTTTCGAAGAGGAGTTCGACTCGGATCTCCCCCGGCTCGATCTCGGTATTCAGGGACTCGATGAGATGATTCAGGGCGGTGTCCCCGAGCGGTCGTTGATGGTCGTCATGGGATCCGCCGGAACCGGCAAGACCACCTTCGGCTTGCAGTTTCTCGAATCCGGGATCCGGGAGGGTGACCGCGCGGTCTACATCACACTCGAAGAGAGCGAGGACGCGGTCCGAAAGGCAGCCACCGAAAAGGGCTGGCCGTTCGACGAATACGTCGCGGACGACCGGCTGGCGATCGTCGATCTCGATCCCATCGAGATGGCAAACAGTCTCACCTCGATCCGGGGCGATCTCCCCCGGCTCATCGAGGATTTCGGTGCCGACCGTCTCGTGCTCGATTCGGTGTCGCTGCTCGAGATGATGTATAACGACCCGGCGAAGCGGCGGACCGAAGTCTTCGATTTCACCAAATCGCTCAAGCGAGCCGGCGTCACGACGATGGTGACGAGCGAGACGAGCGAGTCCAATCCCTACATCTCGAAACACGGCATCATCGAGTATCTCACGGACGCCGTCTTCGTCCTCCAGTACGTGCGCTCGGAGTTTCAGGAGACGCGACTCGCCGTCGAAATCCAGAAGATCCGAAACGCGAACCACTCCCGGGAGACGAAACCGTACGAGATCACCGGCGAGGGCATCTCCGTCTACCGGCAGGCGAACATTTTCTGAGAGGGATTCTCGTCGGCGTTCATAACTCTCCAGCGAAGAGCCGAGACACAGGGCCGAACGATAGGCTCCGAAGCCGCCGGGTGACGGCGATAAACCCTCTGATATGGGTTGCTGTCGCCTGTTACCGCTAAATCGCTTCGACGGCGTCGACGTGTCTCTATCGACCGGCTTTCGTCTCGTCGAGGCTTTCGGCACGAGTGGTGAGAATCGGCTTGATCGAACTGGTGAGGTCTTCGAACCGGTCTATCGACATCGAGTCGGTCGTGATCCACACGCCGCATCGACCTTCGATGACGCGCGTGAGGTAGCCGTGATCGAACATCCGAACCGTCGCCTGACACTCGCCGAGCTGTGAGTTCCGATACAGCTTATCGGCCCTGAAACCAGCCCGTTCCAGTTCGGCGAACCCGGTGAGATCGGCCGTTCGCTCGAGGTCCGAACGGAGATAGAGCTGTTCGACGGCGTCTTCGGTGAAATACGTGATACTCCGGAGTTCGTCTCCGGTCCCCGTCCGACAGGCGCTGACGAGTTCCTCCTCGAGGGCATCTTCACTCATGATACCGAATAGCACTCCGGTCGGTAATAGTGGTACGGGTGAGCGATCCGATACGAATGGCCGGGATTTTCCCCGAGTATTCTTGCGGGACGGCCGGGTTCTCTCCTGAATTTTCTCACGGAACGGCCAGATATTCCCCCGGATTTTCTCACGGGACGACCAGAATCTTCCCCAGGACGCTCTCTTCTATCACCGTACGGTGGGCCTCGGCGCCCTCCTCGAGTGAATACGTTCGGTCGATCTCGACGCCGAGTCGACCGTCGACCATGAGTTCTGCGAGCTGTTCGAGGATCGGGCCGATATTCGGCAACTCGGGGCGTGTCGACAGGTTCGACATGCTCATCATGTGGACGTCGAGCTCCTTCGAGCGGGCCGGGGACGTCGCCGGGAACGTCGTCTCGCCGCCGGCGATGATCACGATATCACCTTCCATCGCCGCGACGTCGACGTTGAACTCGATGTATCGGTCCGGCATGTGATCGAGTACGGTGTCCGCACCCTCGGTGGCCGCTTTGACCGCCTCGCGGAGGTCGTCTCGTCCGTAATCGATGACCGTTTCGGCGCCGAGTGCCTCGAGCGGTTCGTGATACTCGGGACGGGCCGTCGTGACCACAGACGCCCCCATCGCGTTCGCGAGGCCGACGGCGACGTGACCGACGCCGCCGTTGCCGCCGTGGACGAAGACCGTCTCGCCGGGCGTTACGTCGGCGTGGTCGACGAGCGCCCGCCATGCCGTCACGCCCACGAGCGCGACGGCGGCGCCTTCTTCGAAGCCGACCCCCTCGGGGAGGTGGGCCAGCAGATCGGTCGGGACGACCGCCATCTCGGCGAAGGAGCCGCCGGTGAATCGATCGGTGTGCAACCCCGTCGCGAAGACGCGATCGCCCACTTCGTATTCGGTGACGCCGTTGCCGACTTCGGCGACGACTCCGGCGAGGTCAGATCCCGTCGTCTTCGGCGATTCGGGGTCGACCCCGGCTCGAATTTTGGCGTCGACCGGGTTGACGGCCGCGGCCTCAATCTCTACCAGAACCTCGCCGTGCCCCGGTTCAGGCTCGTCGATCGATTCGTATTCGAGAACCTCCGGACCGCCTGCTTCGTGGTAGCGAACAGCGTACATAGATCGACTGTTCGGTGAGGGTCAGTAAAACGTTACCTACATGCCGGTATCGTCCCTCGTCACTTCGCCGTACTCAGTCTCGTCCGTGTCGCGTCAGACACCTCGAGAGGCCGATCAACTCGACCGGTTCGGAGTTATCCGGCGAGTAGACGACCATCTGTCCTTTCTCCATGTAGGGGACCTTCCCCTCGAGGTTTGAGGGGATGTTGACCGCCTTGATCGCGTCCTCGTCGCCGAGGTTCAACACGACCGTCGTGTTGATCTGTTTGAAGATCGGATCGGCGATGTCCTGTGGGTCCTGTGTGATCAAAAACAGCCCGAGCCGCTCTTTGCGGCCCTGCTTTGCCGCCTCGGCGAACTTGCTGATCACCTTCCCCGCCTGAACGCTGTCGGCGTCGGTGAGGAAGTTGTGCGCTTCGTCCATTCCCAACACCAGCGGCGTCTCTTTGATCCGGTCGTAGTCGGGATCGTTCGAGAGCTTCTCGTCGATCAGAAGCGACGCGACCGCGAGGACGACCGTCGTCGTCGCCCGCGAATCGTTGATGTGGTACGTCGGCACCGTCGTCACGCCGCCCGGCCGGACGAACGACGAGACTAACTCGGTGATCGGCGGCGCGTCCTGATCGAAGACGCCGTCGAAACCCCTGATCCGCCGGCGGATCGCATCGAAGGTCGCCTCGTGGACGCGGCCCGATTCGTCGAGTTCCTCTTTCAGTGCCGGATCGTCGAGGAACGTTCGGAACTGCTCGTAGGTGCCTCCCTCGCCGTATTGCCGTTCGAATCGGGGCAACAGCACGCTCACGAGCGCCCCGTATTGGTTGTCGTTGAGTCCGCTCGAGGCGACGAGCCAGGGGTTGTCGTGAACCATCGAGAAGGGGATAGTGAACGCGACCTGCTCGGCGCCGTGGTGGGCGGCGGCGTAACTCGCCGAACCGACCTTCGGGACGAACGCCTTCGTGTCGTCGACGCCGCCGTGGGCGATCGACTCCCGTTCGAGACGGCGCCCGTACTCCCCGTCTATCTCGGGGTTGTCGTCGTGCATCTGGGCGTACTCGTCCTGGGGGTCGAACTGGACCAACGCGGGGGCGACCGTCCGGCCGTCCTCGGTGGGATAGCGCCGGTCGTCGGCGAGATACTGTCGGAGGACGTTCTTCGCGGCGTGTGTCTTTCCGGAGCCAGTGCCGCCGGCGACGAGCGTGTGTCTGAAGACGAGCGGATCGCCGGCCTCGTAGTCGTCCTTCAGGCGGTAGTCGATCGTCGGCGGGCTGGCTGCGGTTCGAACTTTCTCACCGCCGACTGCCAGATGGCCGAGGAAGACACCTTCCTCGGGAATCTTCAACCCCGTTTTGATCTCGGTGTCGTCCTCGGCCCGCCTGACGACGGTTTCGGGTTTCGGGACCCGGTCCGTCATCCGTCGTTTGAGCTCGCCGTCCTCCGAGTAGAGTACGGCGACGGGCTCCAGCGTCGCCATGAACTTGTAGTCGTTCTCGTCGACCGTCTCCCGTCGCATCGCCCGACGGGCGTGGATCTCCGTGGCGTCGTCCGACCGGAACTCCTGGGCGTACTCCAGGGCGACGATCCGACAGAAGAGCCGTTCGCCGTCGGGATATGAGGCGATGAGATAACTGCCGATGCGCACCGACGATCGGTTTTCGACGGTCACGTACGCGCGCAGACGAGTGTCGTCGGCGCGCTCGCTGATGACGAGCCCCTCCGAGGCGGACAGCGTACCGATCCCGCGGTCGGTGCCGACCGGCGAGACCGACACCGGCTCGAAGCTGTCGTCTGTCGTTTCCCCGGGTTCACTTTCGGCTGCCGCGTCGTCTTCTTCGTTCGTCGACGCAGTCCCGCCGTCGTCGTCGGGCTCGTAGTTTGCGAAGTCGCCCAGGTCGGACATACGACGATCCTCGGAGCGGTAAACCAAAAACCCCCGCGTGCCGGGGCGGAAGTGATCGTGATGTGATGGAATGCGGCGTGATGTCGCTTTTCACTGTGACTTCCGAGGTCGTCCCCGCACTCAAAGGAACAAGAATTTAAATGCCGCGACGGAAGTGAGCTACACTATGGGCAAGAAGTCGAAGGCCAAGAAAAAGCGGCTCGCGAAACTGGAACGACAGAACAGCCGCGTTCCGGCGTGGGTCATCATGAAGACCGACCGGGACACGCTGCGCAACCACAAGCGTCGCAACTGGCGGCGGAGTGACACGGACGAATGAGCGCCGAATTCGACGAACGCGTCATGACGGTCCCGCTGCGGGACGTCCTCGCGGAATCGGAGACTACCCGCGCGGACAAAGCGATGAGTCTCGTCCGCGCACACCTGGCTCAGCACTTCAACGTCGACGAGGACGCCGTCCGACTCGACCCCTCGATCAACGAGGCGGTCTGGGATCGCGGGCGTTCGAAGCCGCCGCGGAAACTTCGCGTGCGCGCGGCCCGCTTCGAGGAAGCCGGCGAGGCCGTCGTCGAAGCAGAGACAGCAGAATAACGTGCTCCGCGCGGCTATCTCGGGATCCGCATACGTCGGCGTTTTCGGGCGTGCGACCGACGACTGTCTGTTGATCCGCCCGGACATCGAGGAGTCGGTACTCTCTGATTTCGAGACGGAACTCGACGTGCCAGCCGTCCCGACGACCATCGCGGGATCGAGCACCGTCGGCGCGCTCGCCGTCGGCAACGAAAACGGGCTCCTCGTCAGCGAGCGCATCACCGATCGGGAGCGAGACCGCATCGAAGCGGAGACGTCCCTCTCCGTGACCGAACTCCCCGGGCGCATCAATGCCGCCGGTAACGTCGTTCTCGCGAACGACGAGGGGGCGTTCGTTCACCCGGATCTCACCCGGGAGGCGATCGGTGCGGTCAAAGACGCCCTCGAAGTCCCCGTCGAACGCGGGATGATCGCCGACGTTCGGACGGTCGGCACCGCCGCCGCCGTCACCAACAGGGGTGTACTCTGTCATCCGAAGGCGACCGACGAGACGCTCGACTTCCTCGAGGAACTGTTCGGCGTCTATGCCGACATCGGGACGATAAACTACGGCGGTCCGCTCGTCGGATCGGGGTTGATCGCGAACTCGAACGGCTACGTCGCCGGCGAGGAGACGACCGGTCCGGAGCTCGGCCGCATCGAGGACGCGCTCGGCTATATCGAGTAGTCCCTCGGATCGAAACTCGGGTCGGGACGACTTCGACCGGTGATATCTATCGCTGTCGTCGGGGGGTAGTCACCTTTCTTTGATATGGATTCACTCGCCGCGCCGAGCTTCGCTTCGAGGGTCCCTACTCCCGTTTTCATCCGTCGCTTCGTTTCGCAACTACCAAATAGCCGCTTTCCGAAGCGACAGATGATATAATTATGGCCAGGCCAGAGGTTCTTGACCGAATCAAGGAGGCCGAAGATTCGGCCGACGACATCATCGCCGAGGCGGAAACAGAGCGCGAAGAGCGCATCGCCGAGGCGCGTGAGGAGGCCGATCGCATTCGCGAGGCGGCTCGCGAGGAGGCACAGGAACTCAAAGAAGAACGTCTCGAAGAGGCGCGCGAGGGGATCGAAGCCGAACGCGCGGAGATCCTCGAAGAGGGCGAAAAACAGCGTGCGAAGCTCGAATCTCGCGCGGAAGAGAACCGGGATGAGGTGGTCGAATACGCTGTCGATCTCTTTCGGGAGGCGGTGAATGTCCAGTCTTAGACCGAAACGGATGAGCCGGGTCTCGGTAACGGGATCCAAGCGGGTGATGGATGAGGCCATCGAGGCCGTCCACGAGCTGAATCTGGTTCACATCACGGAGTACGACGGCAGCTGGGAGGGCTTCGATCCCGGCGATCCGATCGAGGGTGCCGAGGACGCGGCCAGCAAACTCGTCACCGTCCGCGCCCTCGAAAGCACGCTCGATATCTCGCCGGAGGACGCCGGCCGAACCCGGATCATCGACGACGAGGAACTCGAAACGGAGCTGGAAAACACGCGAGAGCGCGTCAACGAACTCGACGATCGACGCTCGGAGCTTCGAAACGAGATCCGAACGATCGACGAGAAGATCGACGGAACTCGTCCGTTCGCTGCTCTGGGAATCGATCTCGATTTACTCGCCGGCTACGAGTCGCTGACCGTCGCAGTCGGTGAGGGAGATGCGGCCGAGATCGAGAGCGCACTCGAGGGCGCCGAGTCGGTCGAGGGGTACGAACTGTTCACCGAAGGCAAATACGTCGCCGTCTTCCTGTATCCTGACGTCGATCTCGAAGATGTCCTGGTCGGCGCGGCCTTCTCGGAGTACGAGATCCCCGATCTCGACGCTGCCGACGGGGCGACGAGCCCCGAAGCGTACCTCGAGGAGCTTCGACACCGCCGACAGAAGGTCGAATCGAAACTCGAAACGGTCGAGAACGAACTCGAAGATCTGAAACACGAGGTCGCGGGCTTTCTGCTCGCCGCCGAGGAGAAGCTCTCGATCGAGGTCCAAAAGCGAGAGGCGCCGTTGACCTTCGCGACGACGGCGAACGCCTTCATCGCAGAGGGATGGATCCCGACCGAACGGTACGACGAGCTCGCCGAGACGCTCGAATCGCGGCTCGGCGATCACGTCGAAATCGAGGAACTCGAGCGGGCCGCCTACGAGGACGGCCACGCACACGAACGCGAGACGATCGATGAACGCGAAGACGGCGAGGCCGTCGCCGACGGCGGCAGCGCGATGAGCGGCGGGTCGCCGCCGGTGATTCCGGATAACCGGCCGGGCGCGAAACCGTTCGAGATGCTCGTCGGCGTCATCAACCGGCCGAAGTACAACGAGCTCGATCCGACGCTGGTGCTGTTTTTGACGTTCCCCGCCTTCTTCGGGTTCATGATCGGGGACGTCGGCTACGGTATCCTCTATTGTCTCATCGGCTGGTATCTCCTCTCGAACTTCGACAGCCCCGGTTTCCAGAGCCTCGGCGGCGTCTCCCTCTGGGCCGGTGTCTTTACGATCATCTTCGGTGTGCTGTACGGGGAGTTCTTCGGGCTCCACGAGCTCGGCTACGTCGTCTTCGGCGAGGGTGGCTCGCCGATGGAGAAGGGTCTCTCACCCGACAATCTCGCCTTCGCACAGGCGTGGATCGTCGTCAGCCTCGTGATCGGTGTGGTCCACCTGACGGTCGGCTACATATTCGGCTTCATCGACGACCTCGCACACGGCGTCTGGGAAGCTTCCCTCGAGAACTTCTCGTGGCTCTTCCTCATGGTCGGCGTCTGGACGTGGGTGTTCAGCACGAGCTTTGCGGCGTTCAAACCCGATTTCATCTACGCCATCTTCAACGCGCCGGGCGAGACGCTACCGGGCGGCGGGACGATCGAAGCCGATCAGGTCGCCTACTCGCTCGGCTTCGGTGGCTTCTCTGCCGAAGTCGGCATGGCGGCGATCGCACTCGCTGCGGTCGGCTTCGCGATGCTCATCTACGCCGAGGGCGGTATCGGTGCCGTCGAGAGCCTCAACGTGTTGGTGAACATCCTCTCGTATACCCGTATCTCGGCGGTGCTGTTGGCGAAGGCGGGGATGGCCTTCGCGGTCAACCTGCTCGTTTTCGGTGCGGCGACCGACCCCGAAACCGGCGGCTTCGTGTTGATCTACAACGAGGCCGGCGGCCTCGATAACGTCGCCGCGGAGAACGTGATCTTCTCCGGGCTGTTGAACACCGAAGGCGCGGTGATGCTCGCGGTCGCGATTCTCGTCGCCGCCGTGCTTTTCGTGCTCGGCCACATCCTCGTTTTGATTCTCGGGATCACGAGTGCCGGCCTGCAGGGGATTCGTCTCGAGTACGTGGAGTTCTTCAACAAATTCTATGAAGGCGGCGGAAAACCGTTCGAGCCGTTCGGATACGAACGCGAGCATACGACCGAAGACTGACGGCTGATCGGACGACTCCGGTCGGCCCCTTCCCGCCAGCTGAACGCCCCGGCGTTCGAAAACGCCCCCAGCGGTGCATCTATAGCACGTTACAACAGCACAGAGCGAACGCGTTTGGGAAGTTTTATGAACTCTCTGCGAACATATCAGCCTGTTCGGATAGCAGCCAATCCACTCAACGGAACTACAACCAATGTTTGAACTCGCTACCATCGCAAGCAGTGTTGCACCGATTCTTCAGAACGGCGCGGAAGCTGGCGGTCCCGCGCTCGATGCGACGGGCGCAGCCGCGATCGCGGTCGGCCTCGCGGCGTTCGGCGCAGGATATGCGGAACGCGGTATCGGCGCGGCGGCCGTCGGCGCAATGGCCGAAAACGAGGACCTCTTCGGTAAAGGGCTGATCCTGACAGTCCTTCCGGAGACGCTCGTCATCCTGGCGCTGGTCGTCGTATTCCTCACCCTCTAAACAGGGCCTTTTATTCAAACAATGAGCCTTGATACGGTCGTAGAGGACATCCGAGATGAAGCCCGCGCGCGTGCAGAGGACATACGCGAGTCGGGCGAGGAGCGCGCCGAAGAGATCGTCTCCGAAGCCGAACGCGAAGCCGAGGAGATCCGCTCGACGGCCGAACGCGAGGTCGATCGGACGATCGATCAAGAGCGCGAGCAGAAACTCTCCGGTGCGAAACTCGAAGCGAAGCAGGCCCGCCTCGAAGCGCGCCGCGAGGTTCTCGAGGAGGTCCGTGACGATATCGAAGCACAGATCGCCGGTCTCGGGGGCGAGGAACGCGAGGAGTTGACGCGGTCGCTTCTGGACGCCGCCGCCGAGGAGTTCGACGCTGAAAGCGTTCGCGTCCGCGGTCGGGCGGACGACGAGGAGCTTCTCGAAACGATCGTCGCCGATTACGACGGGTTCGAAGTCGGCGAACCGATCGACTGTCTCGGCGGGGTCATCGTCGAGGCCGACACCGCCCGCGTTCGAGTGAACAACACCTTCGACTCCGTCCTCGGGGACGTCTGGGAGGAGAACCTGCGCGAGATCAGCGCACGCCTCTTCGAAGAATGAGCATCAAAACCGAAGAGAGTTCGAATTACGAGTACGTCACCGCGAGAGTCCGTTCACGACGGGCGAAGCTATTCGGCGAGGACGATTACCGGAAGCTGGTCCGGATGGGCCCCGGTGAGATCGCCCGGTTCATGGAGGAGACCGAGTACGAAACCGAAATGAACACGCTCGGTACCCGCCACTCGGGAGTCGATCTCATCGAGTACGCGCTCAACCGGAACCTGTCGAAACACTTCGACGACCTGCTGACGTGGGCTAATGGCTCGTTGTACGGCTACATCGCCAACTACCTCCGGAAGTTCGACGCCTGGAACGTGAAGACGGTGATTCGCGGTATCTACACCGATGCGGACACGACGGAGATCGAGGACGATCTCATCCGGACCGGCGAGTTCGCCGGCCGGACGCTCGATCGGCTCGTCGAGGCGACGACGATCGAGGACGCGATCGAGATTCTCGATGGAACGATCTTCGGTGGGCCACTCGAGGACGCCTACGAGGACTTTCAGAACACGGACGTGCTCGTCCCGCTCGAAAACGCCGTCGATCGGGCGTTCTTCGCGCACCTGCTCGACGATATCGGCCAGCCAGAACCCGACACGCCGACGGCGCTGTATCGGGAGTTCCTCGAGGCCGAGATCGACTTCCGGAACCTCCGGAACGCGCTTCGGATCGCCCGCAGCGGCGCGGAGATCGATCCCACGGAGTACTTCATCGAGGGCGGTCGGCTCTTCGATGCCGAAACGCTCCGCGGACTCGCCTCGAACACCGACGAACTGGTGACGGCGATCCGAGAGAGCAGTTACGGTGACGAACTCACGGACGCGATCGACGAACTCGAGGCGGCCGACAGTCTCATCGGATTCGAACACGCGCTCGATACCGCGCTCTTGGAGTACTCCCAGAAGCTCTCGAACCGGTATCCGCTGTCGGTGTGTCCGGTGCTGTCGTATATCCTCGGAAAGGAACGGGAGGTCGAAAACATCCGGGCGATCGCCCGTGGCCGTGAGGCCGGACTCTCCGTCGAGGAGATCGAAACGGAGCTGGTACAATGAGCCAGGAGATCGCCGTCGTCGGCAGTCCGGACTTTACGACCGGCTTCCGTCTCGCGGGTGTCCGCCGGTTCGAGAACGTCCCGGACGCCGAAAAGGACGAACAGCTCGATGAGGCAGTCACGTCGGCGCTCGATGACGAAGGCGTCGGAATCGTCGTCATGCACGACGAGGACGTCGAGCATCTCTCACGTACAGTCCGACAGCGAGTCGAAACGAGTGTCGAACCGGTCGTCGTCACGCTGGGTGGCGGCGCCGGTTCGGGGAATCTGCGCGAGCAGATCAAACGCGCCATCGGCATCGATCTGATGGACGAGTAATCATGAGTCAAGCAACCGCAACCGAAACGACAGACGAGGGCGTAATCGAGAGCGTCAGCGGTCCCGTCGTGACCGCCAGAGATCTCGATGCCCGGATGAACGACGTCGTCTACGTCGGCGATGAAGGTCTGATGGGCGAAGTCATCGAGATCGAGGGCGATATCACGACGATTCAGGTCTACGAGGAGACCTCGGACGTCGCTCCCGGGGAACCGGTCGAGAACACGGGCGAACCGCTGTCCGTCGACCTCGGTCCCGGGATGTTGGACAGTATCTACGACGGAGTCCAGCGTCCGCTGGACGTTCTCGAAGAGAAGATGGGGGCGTTCCTCGATCGGGGTGTCGACGCTCCGGGGATCGACCTTGAGAAGGCCTGGGAGTTCAACCCCGAGGTCGACGTCGGCGACGAGGTCGCTCCCGGCGACGTCGTCGGGATCGTCCCCGAAACCGAAAGTATCGACCACAAAGTACTGGTTCCGCCGGATTACGAGGGGGGCGAGGTCGCCTCCATCGAGTCCGGATCGTTCTCCGTCGAGGAGACTGTCGTCGAACTCGAAAACGGCGAAGAGATCCAGATGCGACAGGAGTGGCCTGTCAGAGAGCCACGCCCGACGGTCGAAAAGGAGACGCCGACGACGCCGCTCATCTCCGGACAGCGCATCCTCGATGGGCTGTTCCCGATCGCGAAGGGTGGGACGGCCGCCATTCCGGGTCCGTTCGGCTCCGGGAAGACGGTCACCCAGCACCAACTCGCCAAGTGGGCCGACGCGGACATCGTCGTCTACGTCGGCTGTGGCGAGCGCGGCAACGAGATGACGGAGGTCATCGAGGACTTCCCCGAACTGGAAGACCCCAAAACGGGCAAGCCGCTCATGTCCCGGACGTGTCTCATCGCGAACACGTCGAACATGCCCGTCGCGGCCCGAGAATCATGTGTGTACACGGGGATCACGATCGCCGAGTACTACCGCGATATGGGCTACGACGTGGCGCTCATGGCCGACTCCACCTCGCGGTGGGCGGAGGCGATGCGGGAGATCTCCTCGCGGCTCGAGGAGATGCCCGGCGAGGAGGGGTATCCGGCGTATCTGGCAGCGCGCCTCTCGCAGTTCTACGAGCGTGCCGGCAAGTTCCAGAACCTCAACGGCACCGACGGCTCCATCTCGGCGATCGGCGCGGTCTCGCCGCCCGGCGGGGACTTCTCCGAGCCGGTCACCCAGAACACGCTGCGTATCGTCAAGTGCTTCTGGGCGCTGGACGCGGATCTGGCCGAGCGGCGACACTTCCCGTCGATCAACTGGAACGAGTCCTATTCGCTGTACACCGATCAGCTCGATCCGTGGTGGCGCGAGAACGTCGACGAGGAGTACCCCGACGTGCGACAGTGGGGCGTGGACGTCCTCGACGAGGAGAGCGAACTGCAAGAGATCGTCCAGCTCGTCGGTAAAGACGCCCTGCCGGCGGACCAACAGCTCACGCTCGAGGTCGCCCGGTACATCCGCGAAGGGTGGCTCCAGCAGAACGCCTTCCACGACGTGGACACCTACTGTGAGCCCGAAAAGACCTATCAGATGCTGACGGCGATCCAGCACTTCAACGACGAGGCTTTCGAGGCGCTGGAGGCCGGCGTCCCCGTCGAAGAGATCGTCGATATCGACGCCGCCGCGCGGCTCAACCGGATGAACACACAGGAGGATTACGACGAATACATCGACGAGCTGAAATCGGAGATCACAGAGCAGCTCCGGGAGCTCTATTAAACCATGCAGAAAGAATACAAGACCATAACGGAGATCAGCGGCCCGCTGGTGTTCGCCGAGATCGACGAGCCGGTCGGCTACGACGAGATGGTCGAAATCGAGACGCCCGACGGCGAGACTCGCCGCGGACAGGTGCTCGAATCGACCTCGAAGTACGTCGCGATCCAGGTGTTCGAGGGAACGTCTGGTATCGACCGCAACTCGTCGGTTCGGTTCCTCGGCGAGACGCTGAAGATGCCGCTGACGGAGGAACTGCTCGGGCGCGTGCTGTCGGGATCGGGCGAACCGATCGACGGCGGGCCCGAAATCGAACCCGACGAGGAACGCGAGATCGTCGGCGCGGCGATCAACCCGACCGCCAGAGAGTACCCACAGGAGTTCATCCAGACCGGCGTCTCCGCCATCGACGGGATGAACACGCTGATCCGCGGCCAGAAGCTACCGATCTTCTCGGGATCGGGGCTGCCGCACAACGAACTCGCACTTCAGATCGCCCGACAGGCGTCGGTGCCGGAGGAGGAAGAAGAAGGCGAGGAGGGCTCGGAGTTCGCCGTCATTTTCGGCGCGATGGGTATCACCCAGGAGGAAGCGAACGAGTTCATGGACGACTTTGAGCGCACCGGTGCGCTCGAACGGTCGGTCGTCTTCATGAACCTCGCGGACGACCCCGCAGTCGAACGGACGGTCACCCCGCGGATGGCGCTGACGACCGCCGAATACCTCGCCTTCGAGGAGGATTACCACGTGCTGGTCATCCTCACGGACATGACTAACTACTGTGAGGCGCTGCGAGAGATCGGCGCGGCCCGTGAGGAGGTCCCGGGCCGACGTGGCTACCCCGGCTACATGTACACCGACCTCGCGACGCTGTATGAGCGCGCCGGCCGAATCGAAGGCCGTGACGGATCGGTCACCCAGATCCCGATCCTCACGATGCCCGGCGACGACGACACCCACCCGATTCCCGATCTGACCGGCTACATTACCGAGGGGCAGATCTACATCGATCGGAACCTCAACAGTCAGGGTATCAAACCGCCGATCAACGTCCTGCCGAGTCTCTCGCGGCTGATGGACGACGGAATCGGCGAAGGCTTCACCCGCGAGGATCACGGCGACGTCTCCGATCAGGCCTACGCCGCCTACGCGGAGGGTGAAGACCTCCGTGACCTCGTGAACATCGTCGGCCGGGAGGCGCTTTCCGAGCGTGACAACAAGTATCTCGACTTCGCGGACGCCTTCGAGGAGGAGTTCGTCCAGCAGGGATACGACACGAACCGCGACGTCGAGGAGACGCTCGATCTCGCCTGGAACCTTCTGAGCGAGCTGCCCAAAGAGGAGCTCAACCGGATCGACGAAGAGCTCATCGAGAAGTACTACGTCGAAGCGACTGAAGAAGCGGCACTCACGGCCGACGACTGATCGGCAGCGATTTTCCGGTGCTTTCGTCGATGCTCTCGAGCGCAGCGTCGATTTTCACGGCCCACGGTGGCTCCGCCGTAGCAAAGCTCCTTGGAAAGCATTAACCCATTCGGGCCAGAACGTGTCCCTAAGAATGAGCAAAGACGTCAAACCGACGCGAAAGAACCTCATGGCCATCGAGGATCGGATCGAACTCTCCGAGCGTGGCCACGACACACTCGAGAAGAAACGCGACGGGCTCATCATGGAGTTCATGGACATCCTCGATCAGGCCCAGGACGTCAGGTCCGATCTGGACGATAACTACGAGCGTGCCCAACGGAACATCAACATGGCGCGCGCGATGGAGGGTGACGTGGCGGTCCGTGGGGCCGCGGCTGCCCTGAAAGAACACCCCGAGATCACCACCCAATCGAAGAACATCATGGGCGTCGTCGTCCCGCAGATCGAATCGACCAAGGTGAGAAAGTCCCTCGATCAGCGGGGCTACGGGCTCGTCGGCACCTCCGCACGCATCGACGAGGCCGCAGACGCCTACGAGGAACTGCTGGAGACCGTCATCCTCGCGGCCGAAGTCGAGACGGCGATGAAGAAGATGCTCTCGGAGATCGAAAAGACGAAACGCCGGGTCAACGCCTTGGAGTTCAAGCTGTTGCCGGAGCTTCACGAGGCCCAAGAGTACATCGAACAGAAGCTCGAAGAGCAAGAACGCGAGGAGATCTTCCGGATGAAGAAGATCAAGGCGAAAAAGGAAGAAGAAGAGGCGGCCGAGCGGGCCGAAGCCGAACGCGAAGGCGTCGAAGAGCCGATCACGGCCGACGATTGACGGGCGATTTCACCTTTTCGCGGGCGCGAACGGATGCGTTCATCACCGTCGACCCGATAGCGTCGGTATGGAGTGTCCGAACTGTCGTGCACGAATGGTCGTCTTCGACGTTCCCGAGACGTTTCGCGAACACACCCCCGAGGAAGCCGCGCGTGCGGGGCTGTGTCCGGAGTGTTTGACCCTGTCGGCGGCCGAATCCGAAGCCGCCGACGCCCGGTTCGACCGGATCTCGAGTGCGTTTCCCGAGAATCGAGCGGCGGCGGTACCGCTCGCGATAGCGTTCGGTCTCCTGGACTCGCTCGCGCTCAACCGCCGAGCGTTACAGGAGCTGATTCCCGCAGCCGAATCGGCGGGCGCCGATCCGCTTTTGCTCCTCGATCGGCTTCACGTGCAGGGGGGCGTCGATCCCGACTTCGATATCTCCCGTCGCCGACACCAGCTCGAACAGCTCCTCGAGTGATCCGTCGTGGAAGCGTCGATACGAAACGCCCGCGTCGGTATCGTATCAAATTGCCCGCCGAGTACCGCAGAATGATCAAACGCCCGTCGAGTACCGCAGAATGCCGGCGATCCCACCGAAGGCCGAAAGCAGCTGCTCGCCCTTCTCGAAGTCCGTCGAGATGAACTTCATTTCGGAGCCGCGCTGTTCGGCCAGTTCCATCAGGTGATCGATCGCGTCCTCGCGTGCTTTGATCTCACCCTCGCTGCCGTCCTCGCAGGTGTGTGCGGGCGTGTCGGCGCGTCTGTCGACGAGTTCGAACTCCTCGCGTTCGCCACAGTCGTAGGTGACGACGTCCTTCCGGAGGTCTTCGCTTATAAGGAGGCGGTCGACGGCGCCCATCATGAGGTTCTGTCGGGTCGCATCGAAGCCGTAGGTCGCCTTTCCGCCGTCGTGAAGCTGTTCGAAGAACTCCTCCATCTCGGATTTGTCCTTCATTATCTCCGTCTCGGCGAGGACGTCCTCGGCGGCGTCGACGAGATCGTAGAGCCCGGATTCGTCGGTATAAGAGACGTCGAACTTTCCGAGCACCATATCCTGAAGTTCGTGATGGAGATACTCGCCGTCTAAGAACTCGTCTTTGGTCGGGGAGGGGCCGCCGACCAGCACGCCGTCTATCTCGTGGCGCTTCGGGACGAAAAGCTCGTTCGCCATCCCGGCGACCTCCTGATAGAAGTTGTCGATCGCCTCGAGCCGGAGGCGGGCGAACCGCTGGGCCGATTGCCCCCCTTTCCGCTGTTTGCCGGGGACCAGAGAGGAGGCGGACTTGACGGGCTCGACGCGTTTGCCCTTCAGCCAGCCGACGTTCGCCTCCCGGCGGTCGAGGACGACGAGACCGTACAGTCCCTTGTCGCCGAGCATCTCCTGAAGCGGCTCGGTCAAAAAGTGCGAATCACAGTGATACCGGAACGACTCGATCGGATCGGGTGGCGATTCGAGTACCTCGGTGACCATCTCGGTTTGACCGCCGCCCGAATCGACCGCGCCCGAAAACAGCACCATCCCGTTTTCCGGCGGAAACGTCTCGTAGTATTTCAGCCGGTCTTTGATGCTCTTGAGTGCGTCCTGAACCGCGGTTCGGGTCTGTTTGGATTTGATATTCGACGCTTCGCTGTGCTCTTGGGTGACGTGGGCGACCACGTCGCTTATCTGTCTGTCCTCCGGAACGTAGATCGATACGAGCTGGGTTCCCGAGCCCGAGTAGTTATCGAGCTCTTCGATCACCTTCTGGAACTCGTATTTTTGTTTGTCGGACGTCTCCCCGTCGTCTTCGCTCATTGGCGGTCTTTGACGACGGGGCGGTAAAACTCCGTCCTTTGTGTGTCGACGTTGCGTCGTTCGGCGAGATCTCGGTGCCCGTCTCTACCTCGTGGGCGAACCCCCCTCGCCGATCAACCGTTGAGACTGATGTATTTCGTCTCGATGATTCGCGGATCGGATTCGAGTTCTTTTCGCGCTTCCGCCGGCACTTCCTGATCGACGTTGTACACCGTCAGCGCCTCGCCGCCGTGAGTCTCTCTGGCGTTGAACATGCCCGCGATGTTCACGTCGTATTTGCCCATCACGGTCCCGATGTGGCCGATGACCCCGGGTTCGTCGGTGTTGCGTGCGACCATCATCTGACCGCCGGGGATGGCGTCGACGCGGTAGCCGTCGATTCGGACGATACGGGCGTCGTTGTCGGCAAACAGCGTCCCGCAGACGCCGATTTCCCTCTCGCCGTCGCTTACGGTGACGGTGACGAGCGACTGGAAGTCCTCGGCCTGTCGCCGTTTGGTCTCGGAGACTTCGATCCCGCGCTCTTTTGCGATCCGGGGGGCGTTGACGGCGTTGACCTGCCACTCCAGCGGCTGGAAGACGCCCTTCAGCGCGGAGGCGGTGACGATCTCGACGTCCTCCTCGGCGATGTCGCCCTCGTAGCTGATCTGGACCGATTCGACGCGGCTATCGAGCAACTGGACGGCGATCTTGCCGGCCGTCTCCGCCAGATCGATGTACGGTTCGACGCGGGGGAAGGCGGACTCGTCCATCGACGGGGCGTTCAGCGCGTTTAACACCGGTTCGCCGGCGAAGGCCGCGACGACCTGTTCGGCCGTCGAGATCGCGACGTTCTCCTGGGCGGCCTCCGTCGAGGCACCGAGATGCGGCGTTACGATGACGTCTTCGACGTCCAGAAGTGGACTGTCGGCCGACAGCGGTTCCTCGGCGAAGACATCGAGCGCGGCGCCGGCGACGATCCCGTCATCGACGGCCTCGGCGAGGGCCGGTTCGTCGACGATTCCGCCGCGAGCGCAGTTGACGATGTACCCGCCTTCCATTTCGGCCAGTTCAGCCTCGCCGATCATGTTCTCGGTCTCGGGCGTCAGCGGCGTATGGATCGTCAAGACGTCCGCGCGTTCGAGGACCGTCTCCAGCTCTGCGAGCTCGGCCCCGAGCTGTTCGGCACGCTCTTCGGCGATGTAGGGATCGAACGCGACGAGGTCCATCCCGAGCGAATCGAGCTTCTTTGCGACCTCCTGGCCGACACGGCCCAATCCGACGATTCCGAGCGTCTTGCCGTTGAGTTCGGTCCCGAGATACTCGCCTTTCGCCCACTCGCCGGCTTTGAGTCTGGCGTGGGCCTGCGGGATGGATCGCGCAGCGGCGAACGCCATCGCGACGGTGTGTTCGGAGGCGGCTCTGACGTTGCCTTCCGGGGCGTTGGCGACGATGACGCCTTGCTCCGTCGCCGCGTCGATGTCGATGTTGTCGACGCCGATCCCGGCCCGCCCGACGATGACGAGTTCCGGGGCGGCCTCCAGTACCTCCGCCGTGACTTCCGTCCCCGATCGGACGATGAGCGCGTTCGCGTCGGAAACCGCCTTCAGGAGTGCAGCGCCTTCCGCCTCGTAGTCGGTGACGACCTCGTGGCCCGCGTCTCGAATAACGTCGAGCCCGGCGTCCGCGATCGGGTCCGTGACGAGTACCTTCATGCGTTTATGCTCCCGTTCGGGAGGGATAACGCTTTCTTCATCGGTTCGTGCTATCGGTTATTATTTGCGTTTAATATACATATATCTGTATATTATTTCACTTGGGGGAGTTAGAATAGACAGTAATGTGCAAATACCAGGCGGTGGACGAATCCTTCTTTCGGATCAAACGCGACGATCGGCGTTCGATGGGATGGACACATCGCTGGGGAACGATCCACCGGATCGAACCGGACGATTTGTGATCCCTCGCCGCCCAGAGGGAGTATGCTGATCGCGTTCGACTTCGACGGGACGCTCTCGGATTCGGAGATGACGGTGCTACTCGGCGAGGAGGCCGGGATCGCAGCGGAGATCGACGAGATAACCGAGCGAGCGATGAACGACCAGCTCTCGTACGCCGAGAGCCTCTATGCGCGCGCGGAGTTGCTCGATGGGCTCTCCGAGGAGCGCGTCGAGGCCGCGTTCGACCGCGTCGAGTTACGGCCCGGTAGCGCCGATGTGATCGAAGCGCTCTCCGCGGCCGGCCATCACGTCGCCATCCTGACCGGCGGGTTCGATCGCGGTGTCGAGAAAGCCCTCGAATCCGAAGGCGTCTCCGTCGATACGATCGTCGCGAACCGACTTCCGATCCGCAACGGAAAGCTCACCGGCAACGCCGAGGGGCCGCTCATCGAGGGAACGAAAGACGATGCTCTGACCGAGTTGGCCGACGACGTCGGCGTCGAGATGGCCGACACCGTCGCGATCGGCGACGGCGCGAACGACCTGCCGATGCTCGAGGTCGCGGGACTGGCCGTCGGCTACGAGCCGAAACCGGCGGTCGAACCACACTGTGACGTCGTCATTACCTCGATGGACGAGTTGTTCGAACTCCTCGAAACCCGGGGAGTGTTGTAGAGGACACCGTTCGCTTCGGCACAAGCTTTAGGTTCGCCCCCACTACCTGTATCAGTACTGTACAGATGTCGATGTTTTATAAATGGGGCGCCGGGATCGCCCCGGAGAACCCGAAGATCGACCGCGCGCACGACGAGTTTCTGATAACCGACAACGGTGAGCGGATCATCGACGCGGCTTCGGGTGCGCTCGTCGTCAACCTCGGTCACTCGGTCCCCGAGGTGGCCGATCGGATGCGAAATCAGGCCGAAGAGGTCTCGTACGTCTCGACCTCCTATTTCGAACACGAGTCCGCAGAACGGCTCGCAGCAAAGGTTCGATCGCTCACACCGGAGCCGCTTTCCGCCTCGTTTTTCGTCACGTCGGGTAGCGAAGCGAACGAGACGGCGATCAAACTCGCTCGATCGTATCACCTCGCCTGCGGAAACGACCGAAAACAGACGGTCATCAGTCGCTACGGAAGCTATCACGGGGCGACGCTCGCGGCGCTGTCGGTGAGCGGAAATCCGGGTCGGAAGGCCCCGTACGAACCGCTCCTCCGAACTCATCCGCGGATCGATCCGGCCTACCCCTACCGGTGGGAGTACACCGGAACGCCCGAAGAACAGGCGATCCGCGCCGCAGCGGAACTCGAAACGGTGATAAAGCGCAACGGGCCCGAAACTGTCGCCGCGTTCATCGCCGAACCCGTCTCCGGTTCGACGCTCGGGGCGGCGCACCCGCATCCGGCCTATTACCGGGAGGTACGGCGGATCTGTGACGAGTACGACGTCCTGTTCATCGCCGACGAGGTGATGACGGGGTTCGGTCGGACTGGCGAGTTCTTCGCCGTCGATCACGCGGATGTCGTCCCGGACATCCTCACCGTCGGGAAAGGACTCTCCAGCGGATACGCGCCGATCGCGGCGGCGGTCGTCCACGAGCGAATCGCGGACGCGTTCGAGGCGTCGACGGACCACTCCTTCGATCACGGGCACACCTACAGTGCGAACCCGCTCTCGACGTCGATCGCGAACTGCATCGTCGAACACTACACCGAGGATCTGCTGTCGGACGTCCGACGCCTCGGCGATCGGCTGTACGCCGAACTCGAATCGCTGGAGGAACACCCCCACGTCGGCGATATTCGTCACCTCGGGTTGATGTTCGGAGTGGAGCTAGTCGAAGACGAAGAGACGAAACGCCCCTTCCCGAGCGAGCTGAAGGTCAACAAGAACGTCTACGAGGCGTGTCTCGATCGCGGCGTCTACGTCTATCCGGGAAGCGGCTCGGTCGACGGACAGGCGGGCGATCACGTCCTCCTCGGCCCACCCTTTATAACGAGCGAGGAATCGATCGAGACGATCGCGACCGTCCTCTCCGAGGAAATACAGCGCGTTACTGACGGGGCGAGCTGATCGGGTATCCTCGCCCGTCGCGGCAGTATCTTTATCCCACCGCTGGACCGATCTGTACTGTCCGATGGCGCTCGAAACCGTAACACTGGTCCAGTTTTCTCCCACGCTCGGCCCTCCGACCGACGGCACGCTCGATCGGATCTGTGAGACGATTCGGAGGGCGGCGACCGATCTGATCGTCTTTCCCGAACTCGCGACGACCGGCTATCGCATCTTTCAGCGTCTAGACGCGTGTGCCGAACCGGTATCGGGGCCGACGACGCGCCGGATCGGCGCCGCCGCCGCCGATGCCGAAAGCCACGTCCTGTTCGGTATGCCCCTCGAGGACGGGGACGCGATCTACAACAGTGCCGTCTGGATCGATCGGGATGGAACCGTCCGGGCGCGATACGACAAGCGACAGCTCTGGGGCACAGAAAAGGAGGCGTTTACGCCCGGCGAGACGCTCCTCGTCGTCGAGGTCGAAGAGCGCTCGATCGGCGTCCAGATCTGTTATGATCTCAACTTCCCCGAACAGAGCGCCGCGTTCGCCGCCGCGGACGTGGACGCCCTCGTCAACATCTCGGCGTGGTCCGTCTCGATGAGCGACGACTGGGATCGGCTGCTCCCCGCCCGGGCCCTCGAAAACGGGGCGTTCGTTCTGGCGTGTAACCGGGTCGGCGAGGAGGATGATATCGAGTTCTACGGCCACAGTCGGGTTTACGAGCCCGACGGGTCCGTCGGCGCTCGGCTGACGAGCGATCCGGACCGGCTCACCTACCGACTCGAGGAGGCATCCCTCCTGGGAGAACGTGACCGCAACCCGATGTGGAAAGACAGACGCGAAGGGTCGCCACGAATCCGTCGCGTCTCGATCGACACCAGTCGGTAATCCTTTGGTCGCCGAGTTGACGTCCCTTTTCGCTGCCGTCTTCGTGAGGAAAGACACCGCAGAAACGAACTACCTCGAAACAAAACGTAACTACTCCGACTGTAATATATATTTATCCCGAAGTAAACCGTACCATCCTCGCATGGATCTCCGCCGAATCCTCCTGTGGCCGGTCTATCGGCTGGCAGAGTGGGTCGACGACAACCCGGTGAGTGCGATCGGCCTGCTCGTCGCGTCGGGTTCGATCGCGGCGCTTCTCGCGTCGACGGTGTTCGGAGTCGAGGGGGGAGCCGACTCGTTAACGCTCGATGCGACGACGGCCGAACTCGTCCTCGATGCCGCCATCGAGCGACCGGCCTATCCCATCACCGCGTTGATCGGGATCGCCGTCGTCATCTTTTATAAGGGATAGCCGGTGTCACTCAGTTCGTCGCCGTTTCGATCGCCTGATCGAGGTCCGCGATGATGCGGTCGATGTCCTCCAATCCGACCGACAGCCGAACGAGGTCGTCGGTGACGCCGCTGGCCTCCTTTTCCTCGTCGGTGAGCTGCTGGTGGGTCGTCGAGGCGGGATGGATGATGAGCGTCTTCGCATCGCCGACGTTCGCCAGCAGGCTCGCGAGCTCGACGGCGTTGACGGTCTCTCTGGCGGCCTCGTAGCCCTCGGTGAGCCCGAAGGTGATCATGCCGCCGTAGCCGCCGTCGAGGTACTCGCTCGCCTCCTCGTGGGTTTCGTGTTCCGGCAGGCCGGGGTAAGTGACCCAGGAGACCTCGGGGTGATCCTGCAAGAACTCCGCGACGACCATCGCGTTCTCGCAGTGTCGCTCCATCCGCATCGGCAGCGACTCCAGCCCCTGAATCGTCGCCCAGGCGTCGAACGGCGCCTGCTGGTTGCCGAGATCGCGCAGTCCGCGCGTCCGGGCGGCGTAGGCGAAGGCGGCCTCACCGAACGTTTCGGCGAAGTTGACGCCGTGATATGCGGGGTTCGGTTTGGCGACCTCGGGGAACCGATCGGCGTGTTCGGGCCACGGGAACGTCCCGCCGTCGACGAGGACGCCGCCGATCGTGGTGCCCGAACCGTGGATCCACTTCGTCGTCGAGTTCCAGGTCAGATCGGCGCCGTGTTCGATCGGCTGTGCGAGTGCGGGCGTCGCGAAGGTGTTGTCGACGAAGAGCGGAACGCCGGCCTCGTGGGCGATCTCGGCCAGTCGCTCGAGATCGGGCGTCACGAGCGCCGG
>LKMJ01000412.1_pt1 | contig 32282 bp, 36 predicted proteins | sample 643391 | NCBI WGS metagenome assembly LKMJ01 (sample SAMN04112250, study PRJNA286221) | soda lake metagenome | biome: soda lake; feature: Kulunda Steppe; material: water; isolation source: sample PL-Br10 brine of Picturesque Lake | place: Russia: Kulunda steppe | collected 2010-07 | reverse complement strand
TCTCTCTCTCTCTCTCTCTCTTTGTGTTCCACCCTCCTTTGTTACTCCTCGCCATTCCAGCTTGACTATGCCAGATTTGTGTACGTGCTTTATGCTTGAACAGGGGTGGGAAGTCTTGGTAAGTCTGCTGCTTATATGTGTGAGCACGAGCATAGCACTTTCAGGTACCACCTTGGATATTACGTTTTCACGCAAAATTTTCACCCTTTTAAGTCTACAAAGCATGGTGTTTTGCATTCTTGCAGCATTTTGCCAATGATGGCTACCTGGCTGAAGCTTTGATTTGTTGCTGAAAGAATTATTAGTGCCCTAAGGATTCTGCAGTGACTGCCACGTGCCTCTGCACGCATGTGTTAGCTTTCAAGGAAAAGTACATGTTTGAGAAGCTTTTGTATGGTTTGTTTGAACGCTTGCCTCCAAACAGCCATACCTGACAGACTTTATCTGAGCTGAGCTCATTCACGAGTGTATGGCACAAAGAATGCTCGCCTTTTGGGATGGTGTGACTCCTTTTATACTTGATGATCATTTAGGAGGTGCACCTTGAGTTGAGGAGGTGCGTATTGAGTTGCTAGCGCGCAGCTGGGAGCAGAGAGGGCAGGGATTGCACCAGAAATTCATTGCCCATGTGCTCCCCATATGCCTGCGTGCTTGGACAGGTGCAAGCCCAAGAGCTCACCCAGTCAGTGGGAGAAGAGATCACGCGCATGATTGCAAAGCAAAAGCACCTGGAGCAGCGGTTCGAAGAATTGGTGTCTGCCCAACACCAGCTGCGGCAACTGCCCAACAAGCAAAAGTTGAAAGAAAATGAGGTGCGCAAGCAGGGGCGACAAGTGCTGGCGTGCTTGCAGGGCAAGAGGTGACTTGTGATCTTGCTTTTTGGATAATCAAGTTGAGTACTATGAGTCTGTGTTGCAAAAGCTGCACAAATTCTTGTTTGGTTTGAGACGCAAGTTGTGAGTGCCACGAGGCTGTGTTGCAAAAGCTGCACAATTTTCTGTTTGGCTCTAAGGCAAGTTGTGTGTGCCACGTGTCTGTGTTGCTAAAGCTGCACGATTTCCTGTTTGGCTCTAGAGGCAAGTTATTTGGGCACTTGAGGCTCTGGAACCTTTGGCTAAGTGGTAGGGGTGTTCTTTCACACAGGAGACTAGGGAACTCATTGGGGTGTTTGATGCTTTGCAAAGCTGGCGTTCAAGCAGGAAGAACACAACCTCTGCTAGCTCATCAGAGTGACTCGGTCGTTTTGGTCGTGTTGCATGGCCTGAGCCTGATATCTGACATAATCCCTGCTTGCTCTACTAAACATGCATGAGCAGCATAATGATATGCACTGAATAAGAGTCAAAGTTGCGGCTCTAGTATTGGTGTCCATCAAGCCGCAAGGGGTGAGCTTTTGTCTGTGCTCCTTGCTGCCTTGCTTCTGTCCGCCTTGGCTGTTGTTTGAGCGCTGGGGCAAAAGGGGAGTGCGTGAGGAGCCTGGCGTTCACAGCTCAATTCAAATGTGTCAGCAGCAATGGCCCTGCTCCCTGCAAGCGCTGCCCAGCAACACAGCAGCACACCCTTTCTCCCTGGGCTGCACATACTTTGCTGATGTCAGGTGATGAAGGCCTGTGGCTTCTGCATGGAATCCCGAGCTGTACATAGCTATGGTGCCGTGCTGCGCATTGCTATGGTGCCGTGCTGCACATTGCTATGGTGCTATGCTGCAAGCCGCTCCTGCAGAGCACCCTGTGCTGCATGTTGCTGCGGCCTGTAAGGGTCCGCGTTTCAGAGAGCAGCACTGCCGCAGCTGGCCAACCATGGCAAAATGCAAATACTACAAATGAGCAATTGTCCCCTGTCGAGAGAGCAGCACTGCCGCAGCTGGCCAACCATGGCAAAATGCAAATACTACAAATGAGCAGTTGTCCCCTGTCGAGAGAGCAGCACTGCCGCAGCTGGCCAACCATGGCAAAATGCAAATACTACAAATGAGCAGTTGTCCCCTGTCGAGAGAGCAGCACTGCCGCAGCTGGCCAAACTTGGTAAAATGCAACTGCTACAAATGAGCATAGACTCCTGTCCAGCGTGTGCTACCCTGAGCAGCACAACAGCCTATGGAGCGCAGCATCAGTGTGGCAAGCCAAGCTGCATGCCTACGAGCATCGCCGTCTTGAATGTGCACCCATGTGCACATGTGCATGCGCCTCCATCATCATGTGCAGGCCGAGCTGCAGCAGGTAGCCGAGGCGTTGCGGCAGAGCACCAAGCAGCTGTGCCGCAACCTAAAAGATAACCCGAACGTCCAGGAGAACATGGCAAAGGTAGGGGGCATAGCCAGGGGGAATGAAATGGCTGAGGGCATGGCAACTAGGTGAATAACATGGCATAGTAGATATGTGATGAATCCAGGAAAAAATGGTGAAGGTGGGGAGCCTGTGCAGCTGCTAGGACACGCCTGCCTCAATCGCTGGAGCTCGTCTCCTGCCACCTTGACTGTGCTGCCAGCACAGGAGGCTTTCTCAAACCCTGCTGATGCATGAATAAGGTGCCTTGATGTGCTCTGCTGCATCTAGAAAGGCTTGCTGTGTGTTCCAGGGCCAGACCAGGCGGCATGGTGAAGCTAAGAGACAGCGCTTATGTCAGTTTGCTGCACTTCAACACAAAACGTGCAACATGCGCACACTACAGGCAGGCAAGGCTGACTAGCTAGGTTTGTCTGTTTACTGTGTTTGTTCATGCCCATGTTATGCTGTGCAGAAGGCACTCAGATTGATGTCTGGGAGCATGACATGCTTGCTTAGAACATGGTTGTGACCAAAAGTGCGCATACAGCATTTCAAGATCAACACACACACAAGCAGACGCTGGCTTTTGAGGTTGCACACACACACACACACACACACACACACACACACACACACATTTGTTGATTGCCCACGCCGCAGTCTTGGAGTAGTCACCCAGACAGGCGCATACTAGTGCCCATCCATTCATACTGTCATAGTATGACCATCATATTAATACTACGCACATGATGTAGGTGGCGGCTGAGAGGCAGTCATTGGCGCTGCTCATGTCAACCACTCTGACAGAGCTTGATGTCTACCAGAAGGTCACCCCCATTGTGGCCAGTGTGCTTGCCCACGAAGCTGCAAAGGTGTGTGTGTTTGTGTCTAAGTGCGCGTAAGCCATCTGCCAGTGTGCTTGCCCATGAAGGTGGGGTTGCGAGCATTGGTGCACTGAGATCGCTCAAGACCCTGGTGGGTCATCATACTTTTGTTGCTCACGGGCGCCAATGCAATATGCCAGGGCCCTTGCCTTGAAGAGGGCCTGCGACTTCAGTGTGGCTGTGCCGGTCCTGAAAAAGTCAGGCAAGGGCTGACTTGGCTTAAGGCTTGGCTTGAGGCTAATCCTGGTTTGTCTGGTCCTTGGTGCTTGGCCCTCCTCAGTGCTTGGTCGCGGGATGGTTCTGCTGCTAGTGGCTTGGAGTCGGTCCTGTATAAGTCAGCAAGGGCTTGGTGCTGGTCCATACTTAGTCAGCAAGGGCTGGTGCTTTGAGGGCTTGGGGTCTGCATGGACTCATCAGCAAGAATTGTAACCCATCAACCACAAGATCATACCAGGACATGCTCCTAGCTCACCAGCAAGAGTGTACGTAACCCATCAGACACACAATCATACCACAGAACACGCTCCCTTACTCTGCATCACCATCAGGTTAGCATAGCAGAATTATTTTGCTGATGCCCTTCTTGGTCCCAATACTTTGCATGCCCATCAAGCTTTACATACTCAATGCAACTGCAGAAACAAATGGAGCGCACCATTGAGCACGAGCGCACCACAACAAGTGCCGTGAAGCAGTTGCGCAACGACTTAAAGGATGAAAAAGTGGACCATGAAGATAAGGTGGGCAATCTGCATTTTCAGAATGGCTAATTTTGCTTAACTTTGGGCCATGCACATGTGCCACCAACAAGCTGCATCTGTCTTCCGTGTACATGTTTGTGACAATTCCATCCATAAGAATCTTGTCTGGGTGTCTTACAGAGATTCTGCATAAGAAGCCCTCTTTGATAGGAAGATCGTTAATCAATGTTCTGTTGGTTGCCAGGCTCTTGAGGACAACAGGCGATACCGGTAGGATTCCTGCATATTTGTGGCCCATTGTGCATCTTTTTGGTCCTTCAAGCAAGACAGCTTCTGAGGTCCCATACATAACAGTTGCACATGCATGAAGATGGACGCCTGCTTTCTGTTGCTGTGTCCACTTTCAACAATTCCCAAGGAGAATTGTTATGCGTTGGATGATTGCCAATGCTTGCTACAGATGCGGGAGAAGAAGAAGGTGGTAGAACAGCTCAAAGATGAACTCAAAGAGCTGCACATGCAAACAGCTGTGGGCACCAGGTTTTTAAAAAAGGTATGCTGACATCTGATGAATCTTTGTTCATGCATTTTTTGGTTGTGCGTGTTCGTCAGCCATAACTGGGGAAGGAAAAAAGGGAATAAAGAGTAACATGACTGACCGTTACGTCAGTTGTCTACACTCTTTATGTAGGCGGTTATGCAGCCCAGCCATCCGTGCATAAGATTTGCAGTCAGTAATGCTAAAGGAGCAGCACTTGGCCCTTCATGATAATATGAAAGCCTACAGGCAGAAAATTACCCATGACATGCATGAGACTGTACACAAGAATGCAATTCACACCACCAACAAACCAGCAAGCATTGCCATGGGACTCCTCCATTTTCTCTGCCTCCCTTTCTCCGTGTCTTCGTATCTTGTCCTCACTCTCACACACACCTCCCCTCCCCCCTCCCCCCCTTCCCGCTTTCATTACACACAAGCGCCCACAAGCATTCTGTGCACACTTTCCTGCGCAGGATCGCTATGCCGGCAATGAGACATCACAGCGGCTAGAAAACACACAGTTAGCAGACATGAGGAGAGAGCTGACACTTGTCCAGCAACAGCTCGAGATAGAGGTGAACGCTTGCGCTTGTTGTGTCTGTTGGGGAATTGACTTGCTCCTGTCTAAAGGCTGACGTTCATGGTTGTGGGCATCTGTCAGAGGGAGGTGCATCTGTGGGCCAATGGCGTTTTGATCAGTGTTGCGCTACATTGAGGTAGCATTGAGGATGCTTTGATTTGCGCCTGCCATGTAAAAATTGCAGTAGGATGTGGCTAGGGGCAGGATGTAGTGAAGTGGTGTCGATAATGTGATACGGTATGAAACTTAGCAGAAATGGTAAGGCTTCTGAGTGGACACCTTATTTCTTCCTCGGTCCATCAGTGCTGCTGGACTCTCGAAGTGGCCAGAACCCCTGAGCAACCCCACCTGCAAGCTGCAAAAGCACAGCGCGACCAAGTGATGAAACATTCGCAAGAAGCCACAGACTAGTAAAGCCTGCTTGCCGCCTGGCATGTGCTCCTGTGTTTATGAATAAAAAGATGGAATGAATGCTGCTCTTTATCGTATGAGCACCTTGTACACCTTGGAGCCGTCAATCTACTGCAGCTCATAATCGTTCGCAGGATGTACTGGAATTATCCATTTGCCAGCCTCCTGAAGTGTGTGCCTGCATACACACTTGCATGAAACTGATGCACAACACAGCTCGTATCCTGGACCTGCTTCATGCTATGTAGAAAGGTGTCCATGAGTCAACCAAAGAGTTCCTGAAGCGTCTGAGCACAAAGCTGCAGGAGGAAAGCATCAACTGGGGCCAGAAGCATGATGATGATCTGCAGTCCAAGGACAGGGATCTGGAGGTGGGTTGTAGGGTATTTCAGGGATGAGTCACCGGCAGTTGCAAAGGGACCAGGCTCCAGCTGCTTTGTTAAACCATGCTTTGCATGACTTGTTTGTGGGTATCAAGACTCTTGGCTAGAGATGGACAGATTGCCCTGCTCCCTGGGCTCTTTCGTACGGTTGGAGTTGTAGCTGCGAGTTGCTCGCACATGCGCGTGAATCTCTTAAGGGGAGCGCAATGCTAAGAGGAAGGTAGGCGATGCTTAGGTCAAAGAAACAGGTGCAATCAGCACTTCTCCTCCCTCCTTGCTGCAGTTACTAAAACAGAACCACATTCGGGACGAGAGGCGGTTGAAAGAGTTGGAAGAGAAGTACAGAATGGTGGGTGCGCAGGCAGACACAATGGGCGCGTACCCTGCCATTTGACAAGCTCAAGGGGCAAAAGGTCTCAAAGGTTGCTCATCTCCATGCGGCTCTGACCTTTGCTTTGAAGCATGCAATCTCCAAAATTTCTTTGAAAAAAAGATCCAAAAAGAGTTGTTGTGTCATTGGCGCTGCTTGGGTTTCTAGTTGCGAGGATCTTATCAAGGTTGAAGTATCCACTCAGGAGCTTGTGCTCGCTATCTTGCCTGAGCAAGAGCGCAGTGTGCTCTTCATATCATTGTTGCATAGAGCATTCACATATGCTCACTCACAGAGAAGCACATCAGCAAACAATACTGCAAGCGAGCATGAGTGCCGCAAGAGTGCATGCTGTCAAAAGTCAAATCACAAGTCCGAGTGTATGAGTGTGTTTCTTTGTGTGTGTGTGGTCTGTGCCAAGCAGGAGCTAACACTGAAGGGGGAGCGTGACAACAAGGAAGCTGAGGAGCGGGAGAAGGCGGAGATGGATGTCATGCTGCATGAGAAGCGAGTGCAGAGTGCTATCAGGATCCAGGCTGTCTGGCGAGGGTGAGTGATTCATCTGTGTGTCTCCACAAAATGCTATGCCTGCCAGTGTGCATGCTTTCCCGAGAGGGGAGACAGCATTGAAACAGTGAGGTGAGTACTCTTTGGCAGGTTTTGCTGGCGTGGTCAGGTTCTTAGCGGTTGCAGGGCATGCCTGCGCAAAGATGAACATGGAGGCATTGATGGCAGGGCCTTGAATAAAAACATCTTTCCTCGTGCTGCTGCAGAAGGAACTGTAGTCCTTTGCCTTGTCAACAAGCGCAGTGCTTAATTGAGAGAGTATTTTTAAGCCGTCAGCTAGCGCATGTGTGGCATGCAGAACAGTTATAGCTGAATGCCAACTGCTTCATTGTCTCAACATCTTGAATGTGCTGTGACTTCGAGGCTATCAATCATACATTTTTGGCGCTTAGGCGGTCAGTGAAATGTTTTTGAACAAGGCTTGATTATCCATGGATTTCCTATCTCTTACTGCCACTTCCTTTGCCTAGCATCCATTTAGATTCTATTGCTTGTACATTCGGTACATTCATGGCTGTCTTGTTTGCACTTGCACTGCAGATACCTCGTCAGGAGGGGCCCCAGCAAAAAGAAGAAGGGTGGCAAGGGCAAGTCAAAATCCCCCAAAAGGCGATGAGCTGCCCTGAATCCTTGTAATTCCGCCTCCCCAAAGCTAGCGACTTGGAGCACACAGCGTCCATGTCCTGTTATCCTGGTTGTTTGTAATACTATCAACCTTGATTCACTCCTTCAGAGAGATTGTTACCTGCGGGCCCACATGCTTGGCACGCATGTCTTTGTCTACGGCTGCTTGCTTCTGGCATTCTAGTAGTGCAGGACTTGCAAGGCATGTAGGATCCCACAACAGCACCAGATTTTTGGTATCCACTACTGCACGCAACTGCTCAATTGCTTCAAGTTCAGCTTATCCTTTCCAAGTTGATATCTCTGGGTGCGCTACTTTCTGGAAGCCAAGTTGAACTCAAAAGCATATTGCACCTTAGATCATATGACTGAATGCAAACAGTGCTATTCAGTTGTGGCAGGGGGCTGGTGGCAGCTGTGCATACATGATTTTGACTTTTTATCATTGTGTTAGATCAGTGGGGAGCTGCTGGACGAGTCTGAGACCATTTCTATCATAGATGTACCATGCTCTTCAAATGTATTAAAGGCTATTTCTGAGTGTACATGAGAAAGAAAGAAAGAAAGAAAGAAAAACTACGCAGGCAGCAAAAAGCTCCTCACATCAATTAAGGAAAAGGGGCCACTTGGGAAGAAAAGCCCCTTCACCAGAAGAGAAGAAAGAGGTCAATGGGAATCAGGAGGATTGAGGGCAGACAAGCCAGCAGAACTCTCCTGATTAGCTTGAAGGTGAGGAGAGTGCTCATGAGAACGTCAGGTCTGCACAAGCTCAAGAGCATAGTGTACAGAATGAGCATGAAGCTTGAGAGCAAGTTCCTTGACTCTTTGCAGATCAAGGCTGAGACTCTTCAGAGGAATCAAAGTGTGAGGAATGTAAATAACACCCCCTTCACCTGAGAGAATCACATGAAGAACATGGTCTCCTGCGACGCTGCATCTAAGGCGACCATGCTGAGCATGGGCAGCTTGGAGCTGCTGCTCAGGGCGAGTATCTTCACAGTTCATGATCTAAATGAGATGGGTGGTACGACCCTGCCAAGGGAGGTTCTCAGGGCGAGTCTGCCTAGGCTGGTAATGTGGCTGGTGATAGGGGTCTGCCTCCAGCTGCAATGGCTGCCGCTAAAGAACCCTGCCCCCTACCCAAGACCACCCTCCTTCCACTCCTAAAAGTAAGGCCTTGATCATTGGGCCGGTTCTGTTGATTTTGGGAATTGATCTTGCATGTGTTCTTTGGATCACTAAAATTGCGTCAGTGAGTCTGTCCCTTCGATTGTGGTTTATAGCAAAAATCCAAGCCAGAGGAACTCTGGATTCTGCTTTCACACTGTGACAGGTATTTGAAGATTTTGCATACAATGCTTGTCAGCACTGCCTACGTCTGTGGATACAAGACAAGAGCCTAGGGAACCTTTACTTATGGATTACGTAGGCAGCGAAATACCCCCTACATCAATTAAGGAAAAGGAGACACTTTGGTCCGAAGTTCCGGATCCGTATGTCTACCTTGGGGAGTAGTGCCTAATGTAGTACAATGCTCTGGATATTTTCTAAGAATCTGCATGTAAGCATTTGCATTAAGGCCCTTCCAATTTGGGAGGAGCAGAAAAGTTGCAGTGACACTTTCAGTGGAAAGAGATGAATAGATTGCATGACGCACCATGTTAAGCATGACACTATCGTCGTAGTGAGGGGGGCATACTGAGAAGCCTCTGAACTTAGTAGCAAAAGGATTGAAGTAGGATCCAAAAACCGCATTTCTTTTCCTTTTGCTCCAGACCTTTTTGAATGTAGAGCCATAGCTTGCATCAGATGCTGATCTGTCCTTGGTCACAATAGCCCATGCTTGTAGTGCTTTGAGTATGTGGTAAGGTAAGGCTTGCATGTGTGAGTCTTTAACTATTTGACTTATTTGATAATGACCTGTCGAGGTGCATTACTTTTTGTTAGAGAGGAGACTAACTAATTCAGAGTTAAGGTCTTTGGATGGAGGCATAACTTGATTGTGATAACCAGAATCCATTGCATGGTGGAAGGCATTCGCTAGATTATTGTGTAGCTTAGTACTCAGCTCAGCTCAGCATACCAACAGCTCAGCTCAGCTCAGCTCAGCTCAGCATACCAACAAATCTTCCATCAGGGGTGTATGTACAAGCCCTCGTAGCATCTGAGACTTGTGGAAGAGTAGCATGCTTTGTAAGGCTTATAGGAATTTCTCATGGGAATTTCTGTATCAATGCGGTGGGCTTCTGTCCTTGCCAGCTTGACTTGAGCAATCAGGCCGATCTCTCTGATCCAGACTTCATATTTTCCAGTTGGTTGAATATCCAACTCTGGGTTAGTAGGCTGCATATCAAAGACAGTTTTTTTGTCTGATCGTATCTCCGTGTATTGTTTTCCAAGTATTTAAAGGATTTGGATGAAGGTCAAAGCCTTGGTGTTCCAGGTTATTATAGCTTGTATCTTTTGGTGCTTATACTTGGGACTCAAATTCAGAAACCCTTCTGTTAAGGCTCTTCCATTCATTTAATAGTTCTTCCGGCTCCCATGTCAAAGCCCAGGTTGTTTATATCAGCTCCCCGAAAAGTACCCTGAAAAGTTATTTCTGTCCTGTTTTTGGGAATGGGTTAGATGGCTACAAGCAGGACATGCCCAATCATCATTTGCTATGGTACCATCACGTTGGGCATCAGTATAACGTTCTAGGTCCAAGAGACAGTGCCAATGGTATGTCCTGTGACAAGAATTGCGCTGAAACATCATGATGTCTGTCGTTGCTTAAACCTGCTCTTCTTTTGTTCGACTTATGCATCCCTTTTTCCTCCTGCAAGCTTTAAAAAATGCGTCTGCTTTTTTGGGCCAGGAAAACACATTGGCAATAAGCTTTATTTCTTCCTTAATGCACTGATGATGATTTTAGAGGAGGCTAGCAGTCGCACTTCGTGACTGAAGGCCTTTTCTTGTAATCCTTGTAACCCTTTAGTTTGAGGATCACAGCATATTTCACAGCTGGCATCCTCAAAGCAGCATCTAGGTTGATTTTTTATGCATTTATCTGAATATCTTTGAGCTTCTTTATAGTTGGTAGTGCCCATCTTTTCTACCATTAGAGGCTCGTATTACACTAAATATTGTTTTTGATATTTCTGTTGTCAAGTGTATGTTTTTTAATTAGCACCAGTCTAGGCCAAGCTACCCTTGAAGGTAACACCCTCAATATATACTAGTAGCTGTGTATGACACTGTATGGCATTTATAGGTAATTAAATCCTTATACGGTCCCCATCACTCCAATAAGGATGATGTGTATGCTCACCATATAGCATTGCTGTGCAAGGGCTTGCTGCAATCTAATATGCTCTTCAGTCGCTTATCTTAGATGTAGCTCCTCCTTCATTCTGGTGACATTCACGATGTAAAGCACTTGTTCAGATGCTCTAAACATCAGGTCAGCTCTCTCCGTCAACAGTATGCCTCTCTCTTCGAGCACAACTTCTCCTTTCTTTATCATCATATTTCCCACAGGATGCCATGCCAAGGCACCATTCACCGTGTGAATTCACAGGATATAACTAATTTTTAAACCAGGATAAAAATATGATCTTATTCATAATCTTATGTGCATTTATGGACAGGCTAGCAGTCGAACGTCTTGACTGAGGCCTTTTTCCCCCTCGTTACCCCTTTAACCCTTAAAGCTTTTCCTTCATGCACTAATAGTTTTTTTATGAGCAAGCTAACAGTCGCACTTCTTGACTGAAGGTCTTGTTACCCTTAGTTGTAGCTCTGGTTGTGTCACACAAGGTCACGTCAAATATTGTGACGGTGGCATCACAAATTTTAACTTCGACAAGGTGCACATCCCAGTGCAAAGGGTGTCCAGCCTGAATGCCACTTTGATGGCCAGTCTGCTTTCTGGCTGGCAGAGTACAAATAGCATCTGGTCTAAAACAAGATTGAAGTTCATCTGCTGCAAGGTGTTTCAAAAGCCATTCAGGAAATGTTCTGTTGCTACATATGCCGGCCAAAATCTTTGTTGAGTCATCCAGGCTTCACTTCCTCGGAAGTGTAGGATCACTCCTTTAGAAACTTGAGTGATTTTCCAAAATCTGTGAAAATAATGATGTTTCGTCCGAATTCACCTTTACTCAAGGTTTTGATGATAAGCATGGAAGCAATCATTCCAGGTGTTCATAATGCTGTGTCTTCATGTCATCATATTTTGATTTGAAGCATTCTGATAGGTAGCAAAAACAAGACCTTGAAACAGCAGGCACAGCTTGCATTGAATGCATAAGTAGCTCTGCCATGAAAGGTGGGCCTGTTTTCTAAATGTACAGAGTGCCCATTTTTTATTTCATGATGTAGTTGTGATTGCGATGAGCACTATTGACAAGAAGTGCTGGAGTGCTGAGCTCTTGGATGCTTTTCATGGTTTGGAAAGGAGCAGTGATTTCCAGCATTGCGTGAGAACATTTCAAACGATCCCGCAGTCACAATTTGTTGTCGATGCGAGGAAGAGGTTGAGGAGTATCTGGTACCAGGCAAACCAGCTAGGCGATGAAGATCAGATGGACAAGGCTGCAAAATATCATAATTGGGTTGCTTTGCCTCTAAGGACTGTGACTGTTGATGGACCGCCTTTTTCTGTACCTAGGTATCTGCATCTGGATTTAGGCAGGCAATCACAGCGCAGTGTGGTACGTTTCAGGTTACATTCCCGTGCGCTGCGAGTTGTCTCAAAGACAAGAAGCTGGGAACATCATGATGGTACCTGTGATAAGTGTGGCTTGCAGGCAATTCAAGATGAAAAACACGCTCTTTTCTTGTGCCCTTGCACGCAAATGTGTTCGTTGAGGCTTTCATTTGCAGACTTGTTTCACGATTTACATATGGCTCACAAAACTACTGTCAATCAGACCAGAGCTTTTAATTTCTCCCAAGCTTGTTCTGAAGATGTCTTCAATTTTTTCCAGAACCAAACTAATGATTCCTATCGTTTTTTTTCCAGAGCTTATGGATGATTTTTTTATGGCTGGTGTTCACCAGCAACCCGATCAGTCAAACTACCTGGCTGAAGGTCAAACTTTAACTTGTAAACTTGATACTCAAATTGTCCCCAGAACTTACTTGAGCACATAACAGAAACTACTTGAGCACGTGCACACAACGATGAGCTGTTTGACGTTTGTCAGATGCTCAGCTCATCAATAATTGTTATGTGCACGAGCGCTGACTGCCGGTTTACCTGGACAAGGGCCTCGTGGGCGGCATGCTCACTACCGTGGACAAGGTGCGCACAATTTTGGGTCGTATGCATCGCTTCAGCGGTTCTACAACTTGTTGAAGAGCCCATCATGCTTTTCAACAAGGAGCTCGAGAAGATGCACAAGATGGCTGAGCAGGACAGCGCAGAAAGAATTAAAAGAGAAAGCCAGCTACGCAAGCCAGATTTGTGTTAGCATTGAATACTGAGTTGTGCAAATACGGAGTCATTCACAGATGGCACTGTAATTTCCGGAGTCATTTGGACGACGTCAAACCGCCGTATACGGTGTTTTCTTACAATTTACGCCGTAATTTCCGTTTTACCGTAATATACGGACTGTTTTGCAAAACGTCATGAAGGCATCAACGGTAACGTGCACATCATTGATTGAATATCATGAGAAACAGAGACATCGAAAATGGATGGATGAGAGCCAGGTTGTGCTCATGGAAAATATTATGAGTCCGAAAGTTGCAGGTGCGAGGTGGGGAGCGTATACAACAGGATGCATGGCCTAGCTTGAGAGCCGAACGAGGACAGTTGCATAGACCAGCTTACTTCTTCTTGCCGCTTGTCTTCACCTGCAGCAATCAAGGGGGTGCAAAAGAGTCGGCCGCCAACATCACTTACAACACATGCACAAGGATGCGACTGTGAAGGAGGTGGTTCATTCACAGACCAGTTTGCGTGTCTTGCTCGAGCAAGCATGCCAGAGACTCAGGGCGGACAATAGTCAGCAAAGTTCTCTAACAGTCCGATGAAAGTTCACCACTGTGCATTTTCCCCCTTTCCGCTTCCACAATGCACAGGCTGCTTCCTAGCAACACAACCTCAATGCATGCTGTCCGTCCTCCATGCGGCCAGCTTGCTTGCAAAGCTTTGACCCCAGCACAAGAAACTCCCTAGGAGGACGCTGCAACGCCGCCACTCAGACTTTGGGTGGAATGGTCTGACATTTGACAGCTTGAAACCAAGCACAAACAATTCAAGGGCGATTGCGCCCCTGGGTTGAGCTCCCATGCACATGTCCATCCACTCCCGCCGTTTCAGACCTGCGACTCACCGTCACATTCTTCTCGCGCTGGATGACGATGTTGAAGCTGGCTGTCACTTCTGGGTGCAGCTTGACTTGGCACTCGTAGGTGCCCGTAGCCTTGATCTCTGGCACAACAAACTCGGCGTCCGCCAGGTTGCGGCCTGTCTGCTGGTAAATGGCATCCGCCACCTCAGACTTCTGCACGCTGCCGTAGATCTGCTCGCGGTCGCCGACCTTCTTGCGGATCACAAACTTGCCGATCGTGGACAGAGCATTGGCGAAGCTCTGGGCCTGCGCCTTCTCCTGCATGCACCACCACCAAGCAGTACCATGCCCACCCAAACAGTCAAACCATTGTGCACGCGTGTAAGGCCAGGCTTTGCCTTCCCCTAGCCTCCTGTGCAGGACTCTCTTCACCCGTTTGGTCGCACCAGCTCAGTTGCTGCATAGCTGTGATAGGCCAGGGCTCTGCCCAAAAATATTTCGGACAAAAGGCTGGACAGTTGCACAATGCACACCGCAGGGCAACTCAATCCAGGTGCACATGCCTTCCAGGTGGATTAAGCAGGCCAGTTCAGTGCTTGCTGCCCAGTTGCTGCATCAATGTGCTTGTGCTCACACAGCCTAGCTGGGACTCGTCAAGTACTAGGCTGCAAGCCAAAGTGCAGCATCTGAGCACGGCGCATGCACCTGGGCCATACAAGCCTGGTTGTAGCGTCTTCCCTACAGTCCCTACAGCACAACAATGCGCCAACGGCTCTCCTGCTCCAAGGTGTTGTTGACCCCATGCTTGGTGAGTCCACTCAATCAGCATACACAAATGTTGGGGCCCCAGTCACCGCCAGCAGGCACCGTCTTATTCAGCATACTTCACTCAGCCACAGCATGATCTGCACCTTCCCAGTTTGCGCCCTGCTAGCTGGATCAAAGCGAATCTGGCAGCTAAAAGTGAGTGATCATCCAGGGAGGACTGTGTCCATGACCAAACCCTGTGATACATGTGAGTCTGCCTGAATTGCAGACACGCTGTCAAGCACAAGCACGCAGAAGCCAGCAGTCCCCTACAGCATGCACGCACCTCCAGCTTGGCACGGATCTCATCTTCCTTTGCCTTACGGATTTGCCTGCAGCCGGGAATAGTGACAGACACTCATGAGGTGCCAGCGCGTGAAATGTGTTCAAGCTTGTACAGCCAACATGCACGTGCACGCACTTACACAAAAGTGCATACTCATGTGCACATACAACTGCACAAGCGCACACAAGTATGCACACATGCGTGTCCACGCGTGCACACAAACACACACACACACATCCGTGCAGGAGCTGGCGCTCAGGTCCGGCTGCACTCACGCTAGGACACCCTCGCTGGCAATCTCTGCCTTCAAGGAGGGCTTAAGGAAGTTGCGCCAGTAGCCCAGTGGTACAGTCTTAATTTCACCGGAGTCCTTGTAGATGACCCTGTGAGGCACATGTGTGAAAGCAGGCTCTTACTGCAGGGGGTGGCCGCGACCAGCCAGTCCGCAGGCAACGTCATCCACAAGACGCACGCAGAGTGGAGGGATTCCCCTATGGCAGCTCGAATGTTTTCGGGAGCTTCACGAAGTCATGTTGGTGTGCACGTCACGCTGCACTTGTGGATGCGAAACTTACTTGGCCTTCTTCTGCACCCGCTTGTTAGCCTCCACCACCATCAGGCGCCTACCCACGGCCTTGGGCGCGGCACTTGCTCTCTGCAAAACACAAGCATAAGGATGGAGTACTACTCGCTTGCTGGTGGCTAGCTGATGCACGCAAGCATTCAGCTTAAAGCTAAGCAAGTGGCTGCTTGCCATCTATTCTGCCATCACATCCATTGCTCATTACAAGGCAGTGTTGCACAACAACTTTTGCTGGTGGCTGCATGTTGGCGCGTCAGCTTGCTTGCACAGCATACCAAGCTCTGCTGTCCCCTCAGCATGGTGGTCTGCATCTTTTGAAGGGCGGGTGGAGAAAAGTTTTAAAAACCAAGAAGTGTGAAAAAGTTAATCAGCGCCAATACGTAACTCGTATATGGAAACATTATCCGCCTCGCTTGCCGTTATATCGTGCTTCACAAGTTCAAATTATATTTGCTTGTGAATCGTGGCAAGCTGCAGCTGATACTCTACTGTTTGACGGGCCCAACAGAGACAAGGAACCGGCAGCAGTTTTTGTGTTGATATAAAATCAACACATAAGGAGGGCTTGGTCTCAGGTGAGTTTGCTCAGCCACGCAGATGCCATACTCAGCTGCCAGTCAACCTTGACCTCCTACGTTGATACATCCTTTTCCCTCACACACGCTGCTCACCCAGGCATATGACCCTCAGTGATAATCTGATCATGACAACTGATCAACAAGTGGCACACGGCAAGCCAGGTGCGAGCTTGGACACTTCTTCTCGCTCCCAAACTCACTCGCCAGCTGACCACTCCCTATCCGCAGTGCACTCTCTGAAACCTAACATGCCTAGTCCACGTTGCTCAGCAGTGTCGTGTTACATTCAACTGCACATGAATTGGGGTTTTGTTGAAAGCAGCAGCAAGTGCAAGTGCACACACGAGGCAAACAAGACAGCACTGGATCACGTCCTGCTCCTCCTGCTGCATTTGAGCCCTTACTGAACACACCATACCCTGGTGGTAATACCTTGCAGACTTTGCGTGCAAGGATTAAAAGATCTTTCGGCCAGCCCAGCTGCGCCTTGTTGACCTGCTGCTGTATGACCAGCCCTTGGTGCCCCATCCTGTGTACCCTGCGCTGTTCTGGACGCAGTGGTGAGCTTGAGGGATGTTGCTGCCCACGGCCAGGGCTCACTTCTCTCAGGACACCCCATGTCCAACATCGACCAGGGGCCTCGCCTGGGTACGTTAAGTACTAACAACTTCTTGGACAGTATTGATGTCCTGTGAGACGGTACTGGAGCCAACTGCCAACCACCTTGGACACTGCTGCACACGTGGATATGCGCACGTACGCACCCCTTTTCTGTTTCCCAGAACCTACACACACGCCAGGAGCATCGTGGGTGGCCATGTGTGTGTATAAGGCCACATGAGGCTTGTGCAGCCCTGAGGCTTGCGGTCATGCATAACAAGGCCTGCAGCCCCACAGCACCCATGTCCCACACTCTCAGAGTCGCCCCCTCTCCCACCTCTCAAAGCTGCACCATACAAGCTACTACCCGACCAGTCTCCTTAAGCGCGGCAGTGGCGGAGACAGGCACCAACCTGCTGGCCTCTAAATTCAACGCCACATGCTCAGCAACCCCAAGCTCAGCAGCCGAGAAGCGGCCCCAACCAGCAGCCCACGTGGCTGCCGCGTTGTGGGTACCCACCTTAATCCATGCACACCTTCATACCTTCACACACACACACACGCATACACAACACCTCCAATCAAGCAATTTGGCGACTAGCCTATATGAAATAGAACGAAAGGAGCACCTCGGTGGCCAACACACGTGCTGCTGCTTGCCCCACAGAGCGCCGCCCCTCCTTTGGCTCCATGTCCTGCGCAAGCCGGGCGCTGGCACCCAGCGACTCATACCTGCTGGGCCCGAAAAGGCCGCGGCCGCACAAGATCTGGAAGAAGAAGCACATCAAGGTGCGCGGCGCATGTGCGCATGTGCACATGCAAGTGTGCGTGCGTGCGCTGAAGAAAGGTGGTGAGCTCATGCGGAGGCGGTTGCGCGCATGCAGAAGGCAAACATGCTCGAGCAAGGTGGATGAATGATTGCATGGTAGTGGTAGGGGGTGTATCAGGTGGTGTCAGCGCACACGCAGTGTGAGATACAAACCTAGCCGAAGCCATAGATGTAGTTCAGCCAAGCAAGCAAGCCTGCCCAGCTTGGTCAAGTGAATTGTGCAATGCAAGGGGCAGGGGGCGAGCAGCATGGATGCAAGTGCTGCCCTGATCTGTGTGGCTGCTGTATTCTCAAGAGGTCTGGCTGCTCTCAGGCTGATGTGTTGCTTTGCATCATCTGCAATGCGCCATTCCAACGCCCAACTAGATTGCGCGGGCCACAGCAAAGAGGAGAAGATGGCATGGTTGCCTCCTGCATTTGACCTTACATCCTTGGTCTTCGGAAGGTCGTGACTTCCTTGCTTGTGGGGTTCGCAGCCCTGTGTGCTCCACCTGCTCTTTGTGTCCTGCTCATGTCACATCAACCGTGTCATACCAACCGTCTTCCTGTCACGTCAGCCGTGTCACATCAACCATGTTACACCAGCCGTCTTCACGTAACATCCATAAATGCAATCAAGTATGAGTGTGTGTGTGCATGCGCGGCGCATGAGCATGTGCATGTGTGTGCAATCAATCCTGGGCTGGAGGCGCTCGAGGCTCCCATGCTCTGCACCCCCCCTGCCTGCAGGTCATGGTGCCATGCTGTGCCTGCATCTCAAGGTGCCGTGCCGTGCCATGCCTGCCTGTCATGGTACCACATGCTGTGCCTGCACCCCCCCTGCCTGCAGGTCATGGTTGTGGGCGACAGCGGCCTTGGCAAGGTGCGTGGTTCTGGCACGCACATATGGCCGCGCACTGCTTCAGTGCAGGCGTGCATGCACAGCTGCCCAGCGCTGCCCGTCAGGCGCGGTTGCGCAGCGACACGGTAGTGCTTGCCGCACTCCAGCATCCCACTGTACGATATGGGTCAGCCACAGCAAGAGGGGCAGCATCCCACTGTACGATACGGTCAGCCACAGCAAGAGGGGCAGGCTGCACAGGCTGGGCAGCAGGGCACGATGTCACCCCAGCCTGTCGGTGGAATGTACAGAGCCAAGGGAGGCCCTTTTGGTGATCAACAACATGTCGCACAGCCGAGCAGCCTCTGTTGGTGTAGTGCACAGCTGGGCAGCCCGTCTCCACGGCTGCTGCAGTTTCACTTCCTTGGTCCACTCAACCTTCTGTCCTGTGCCTTAAAGAGGAGCTGAGCCATGCCCGCGCATCCTCAGCCCATGTCGGTGCTTGTGCCACGCAGACCACACTCGTGAGGGCGCTGCTGTCCACCCCCGGTGAAAGGCTCCAGGTGCGAGGCGACCAGCAGGAGCAAATGGGTGTGCACGCACGCACCCCTCTGCACACTTATATGCACGCACCCCTCTGCACACTTTCACACTTGGACGCATGCACCCCTCTGCACACTTCCACACTAATACGCACGCACCCCTCTGCGCACTTCCACACTTGGACGCATGCACCCCTCTGCACTCTTGCACACTTGGATGCATGCACCGGAGCGGACGGCAAGCGCTGCTTGCCGCAAGACGTGCGCATGTGTCAGTGAACTCGCCTGCATGGCCCAGTTGCATGGCGACAGCAGAACGCCTGCAACAGGGGCGGCGGCGTTGTGCCGCCCCTGCACCAACACCAACACCAGCACCTGCTATGCTGCATGCACACACGGACGCACGCCGCTCAGGTGCATGATGGCAGCTACACCCGCAAGGAGCAGTGGTTGAGAGACCCCGAGTCGCTCTGCTCTACTGTCAGCTGGCGTGACGAGGACGACCGCTGTATCTGGGTGTACAAAATTCAGGTAGGTCTTAGGTAGCATTTGCACCTGCACCTGTACAAACACACACTCTGGCATGCGCACGCACAGGAATTTGCGCAGACACGTGCACGCAGATAGACGCTCTCAGGCACACGCGCCCACACATATGCTCTCAGGCACGTGCACGCACTCATACTTGCACACGCGCGCACACGCACCAAACACACACGCACACGATTTCAGGCACGCGCACGCGCACGCGCACACACTAGCATGGTATCATGAGCCCTGCCCGCCTGATCAGGCCCACCCCTTATGTGTGACCCTGCCTGTTGCACTTGCATGCACTAACTCATGCTCTCCCACGCGCACGCACCTTCAGGACACTCCCGGCTATGGCGATGACCTGGATGTGTCACGCTCCATCTCCCAGCTCACAACCTACATCGAGGACCAGAACCTGAAGGTGAGTGGTGCCCAGCAGCCCAGCAGCAGCTCACGTCCTACATCCAGGACCAGAACCTTAAGGTGCATGGTGCCCAGCAGCACAAAAGTAGCAGCAGCTTCCCCTGCACTGTGACGTGCCCCTGAGAGGTGCGCAACACCGCACGGCCGCCAGCCGGGTGCCTCCAGCATGCAGTGCATGCGGGTGGTGGCCTCCAGCGGTGCAGACTTGGAGGGCCCCAGAGCACTTGTGGGCGGGAGGGTGCAGGGGGCAGAGCGCGCTGCGCCCCTGCAAGCCTGCCCGTGGCTGCTCCCTCCGAAGGCAAGCCAGGCCCCCTGGCCCCTGCAGCCGCCCAGACGCAGGACGGCACTGCCAGCCATTTGGTGTGGCCTTCACTGAGCAGCACTGCTAGCCTTTTGGTGTGGCCTTTACTGAGCAGCACTGCTAGCCTTTTGGTGTGGCCTTCACTGAGCAGCACTGCTAGCCTTTTGGTGTGGCCTTCACTGAGCAGCACTGCTAGCCCTTTGGTGTGGCCTTTACTGAGCAGCACTGCTATCCTTTTGGTGTGGCCTTCACTGAGCAGCACTGCTAGCCCTTTGGTGTGGCCTTTACTGAGCAGCTGCCCGAGTGCGTGCCCCCACACAAAGGGTGCCTTGCCGGCTGTCCTAGGGCGCGCAGTGCGGTGCAGGCTGCCCCTGGCGCACTTGCAGGAGCAGACTTCCATGCTCATGGGAATGACCATCGCCAGCGCAGGCGGCGGCTGCGCCTCCAGCCGTGCCCAGGCTGTGCAAGTTCCTATGCCTGAGCCTGTGCCTGCTCCCGCGCAGCCGGCATGCTGCGTGTGCGTTGCGCGCATGTGTGTTAGAAGCTGCGCCCGGCTGCCTGCCTGCCTTTATGCAGTGGCTGGAGATGGAGCAGAGCAGAGACCGCAAGGACGACATGAGCGAGATGGAGGACCCACGTGTAGACATCTGCATTTTTACCATCCCCCCACACAGGTAGGGGTGTACGTGTGAGCATGTGAAACGTGTTTGTTTGTGAAACGTATGTGTGCGTGTGAATGTGCATGTGTGTGCGTGCATGAACTGTGTGTGCATGTGCGCATGTGTGAACTGGGTTGCAAAGGTGCTGGGGTGATGCTGCAGCGCCCACATTTATGAGTTTTCAAGGGCAATGTCCTTTTCCTGCTTGAGGCATTGCCCTCACGCTCCTTCCGCCAAAAACTGCTGCAGCTTTGTGAGGGGCTGCAAGCCTGGCCGCCGCCCACTTCCTTTCCATGCCTTTTGGACATACCCTGCCTGCCAGACACACCTGCCAGGCCCTCCCAGTGATTCGGCAAGCACAGTGCCAAATACGATTTCACGTCACCGTTGCAACCTATCTCCCTCCCCCTGGCCCCCCCAACCCCCTGCTCAAATGCTCACATGCTCACATGCTCCTGCGTGTGCACATGAGAGTGAGTGCTCGTGAACACGCACGTGTGTATGCATGCACAAACACAACCCATCAGCTGCCCCTGAGGCGTGCACCCTACCTCAGCACACGCCCCAACACCCCCAACCACGCACACGCGCACGCAGGCTGCGCGCTGTGGACATCAAGGTCATGTATGAGCTGGGCCGCCACGTGCCGCTCGTGCCAGTCATCACCAAGGCCGACACCATGACCATCCGCGAGGCCAACAGCTACCGCAATGAAGTGGCCACCAAGCTGTCCAACCCCATGGTGCGCGTGGCTGGCCTCAGCACTGATGTCGGTTGGCTGTCGTGCCGCTGGGGGTGGTGTGGCGCTGCCTCGCCTGGCTGCCGCGACCACCACGCCATCTAACCCAAGACGGCTGCCCAGCCCTCTCAATGTGTGTGGGATGGACGGCGCCGTGTGGTGTGCCGGTGCCTCGCATGGCTGCCGGAGCCCCTTACACCTGCCCTGTCACAAAACCCTTGATTGGCGCTGGTGGTGGAGTGCCCCTGCCTCGCATGGCTGCTGCAGCTTGCAAGCAGTCCTTGGAGCGCAAGCGGACCTAGGAGTGCAGGAGTGCAAGCAGTCCAAACCTTAAAAGGCCACCCAGCCTGACCTGCCCCAGCACAGGGTGTCGGCTTCTACTTCACGGGGGGCGGTGTGGAACTTGTGGAGGTTCCCGCCATGGCTGCTGTGGCGGGCGAGCTACCCAGCCCACTTGCCCCGATGCTTGATGCGTGGGATGCACACGTCGTGGTGTGGCACTGCCTTGCACGGCTGCCGTTGCAGGCTGGCTGTCCGACCGTATGGTGCCCACCGCGCCTGGCGGAGAAGTGCAGCACGCGCTCGCACGGCCATGCCTTGGTTGCATGGATGGACATGTGCACATGATGAGCACCACGGCGTTGAATGGACACGCAGGCTCAATGGGTGCACGTGGGTGGGCCAATGTGATGTGCCATCTAAGAGAGGCAGCGCGCGCTTCAGCTGCAGCCCACGTATATGGGGACCGTGATGGTGGTGGTGCTGCAGCTGCTCCACCTGCCACATCGCATTGTCCAACCGTCCACCTATCACATCATCAAACCTGCTGCATGTCTGCCGCCGGCCCAAAAGCTTGAGCAGCATCTGGCAGCAGCCTACATGCCAGCAGTAGCCCAAAGGCATGGACAGCAGCCAGTGTGTGTTGGCATGCACGCATGCACACGTGCTTCCATCTGGGGTCTCAGACCACAGGCACCGCAAGAAGGCCGTTGTGCTTGAGTGTGGGCGCCACGCGTGCGCTAACGTACACACATACACACACGCACGCACCCACGTACACATACTTCATGCACGTGCTCGCATTGCCGCAGATTTCCGGCATCCACGACAAGATCAATGTATCCCTGTTTTGTACACACTCCTACACACATGCCCGCGCGCATTCACAAACTTTATGTGCGTGCTCGCACAACCGCAGATCCCGGGCGTCCGCGACAAGATCAATGTGTTCAAGTTTGAGCGCGACACCCTGGAGCGCGCAGGCATCACAGACCACGCCACGCCCACTCCTCCCTTCCTGGTGGTGGCCTCCAATGACATCAATGAGGATCTGAATGCAGGTGGGGCAGCAGGCTCGTCTGGCAGGTGGTGGCGGGAACCCGCTTGGCGCCCTCTGTGGAACAGAGTGCAGAGAGAGGCGGTCGGATGGTTGAGGTCGTTGGTGCGCGAGCACCGCCAGCGTGGCAGGGGCGGGGTGAGTTAGGTTACGCCAACGGCGTCAACAAGGACTTGAATGCAAGCGGGTCGCCAGCATGGCACTCTGTGGTGCTAGCGCATCATGCTTCTTGATAATACCTGAAGCATGTGCACGCGCTGTGCCTGAGCATGGCCCCCAACTATATCCACGATGACTGGGACATAGGAGGAAACACAGGCATGACCAGGCGCATGAAGGGGGGGGTGCCTCTCCCTGGGTGCTTGACAACACAACTTGTGTCAGCATACAGAGCAGCCTTGGGCTCGGGACATAGGATTTGGTCACTCCACTTAAAAGGTCAGATGGAACGCATTACCATCACATGCCCTGCAAGCACTCACCAGGGCGAGTGCTTTGCCTTGCAAATGGCAACTCATCTGGCACTCTTCAGTACACACAGCATCCCGGCAAATATGCAGCAGGAGCTCCATCGCCGCGTGCGCTTGTCTGCATGCCATGCCTCCTTGTCAGCTCTGCTGGCATGCAACTGACTTCCCCACCTGTGTGCTACTGTGTGCGCCACCTGTGTGCTGGCCCTGTGCGCCGCCTGTGTGCTAGCCTGTGCTCCATTCGCGTGCTAGCCTATGTGCAGCAACAAGAGCTGCTGTGCATGCAGAGATGGCGCATGTGTCTCTGCTGATCGGCATGTGAGCATGCGTGGTTCTTGTCCGCACGCCCATGCGCGCATGAGCACACATCTGTTTGTGCGCCTGCAGGCGACCCGCCCGTCTACTGGCCTGAGCGCCGTTACCCGTGGGGCACAGCAGAGGCCTTCAACCGAGAGCACTCTGACCTGCTGGGCCTACGGTAGGATATGGGCCTCGGGTCTCTGCTATCGAGCCTGCGTGCGCGGGTGTAGGTGCATGTATGCGTGCTTGCGTGCGTGCGTGTGTGTGTGTGCGCGGGTGTAGGGTTGCTAGAAACAGTACACACAGGCATTGGGTCTGTCAATTTGTGTGCCAATTCGCCAAGATTTTACGAGGTTTCCATGCAGTCTTCAGCAACCCTAAATACGTACATGCATGCGCGTGTTCTTCATGCATATGCTTCCATACGTGACCAGGCTGCAGTGGTCCTTGGCTCTGGTCTGCACACATCTTATGTGTGCCGTCCTGTGTTTGTGTGCATGCCCACGTCTGTATGCACGTGCTTGTCGCTGCGCTTTGCACACGCAAGGTACTCAGCGCATGCACACACAAGGCACTCAGCGCATGCACACGCAAGGCACTCAGCGCATGCACACACAAGGCACTCAGCGCATGCACACACAAGGCACTCAGCGCATGCACACGCAAGGCACTCAGCGCATGCACACGCAAGGCACTCAGCGCATGCACACACCCGCAGCACCCGTGCACGTGCCTGCAAGCTGCTGCAGGGCGCTTGTGCTGAAGTAAGCGCAAGGCACTCAGCACACACAAGCACGCCCGCACTCTGCAAACGTGTGCCATTGTCGCAGGTGCTGCCGCTGAAGTATGCGCACACGCACCCGCATACATTGCGCAAGCACGTGTGTGTGTTCTTGCAGGGCGCTGCTGCTGAAGGAGGCCCTTGAGGAGGTGAATAAGACCAAGCGGCAGCGCTACGAGTCGTGGAGGCGGCAGGCCCTGAATGCCGCCGGCAGCGGGCGTCGCCTGCGCCATGTGCTGCTCTGGACCATCATGTGCGTTGCGACGCGCGCTGGCATGTGAAAGCAGCAGCCTGAAAGCCGAGTATTGAACATCAGTTATTGCCGCGCGTGCGTGGGGTGTGCTTGGGCTGGTCGGGAGTGTGCACCTTCCGCAGCACTCTCAGTCGCTGTGGGTCGAGATGTGCGCATGTGTGCACACCTTCACACGCAAGTGCTTTAGGAGTGTACGCGTTGGATGCTCGGGGATGTGCCTCGTGTGCAGAGCAGCATGCTTTTGGGCCACTCAGTTGTGGCGGTGCGTGCATACACGTGCGTGCATTTGTTGACGCAATGAGTCGGGGTCTGTGGGTGCTTCACGCGTGCACTTCTGCATCTGCCTGTGCAGAAATTTGGGGTACCCCGCATCATTTTGCCCTGAGCCGCAGCCTCTGTGCGCACCCGATGCAAGGCCTTTTGCAGCTGGGCTTCCACTGTGCTTGTTTTGTGCCTGCAAGGCCAGCACCGCTTCTGGGTCGTTGCTGCGCATCGCACGGCCACAGGCTCTTCCTGCCTGCGCCTCCTGCTGCTGCCTGCGCATCCATAAGTAGGCCAGCCCTGCTTTTGTCGTGCTCTGCCTGGGACTGCATGCATGTCAAACAGGCGGCAGGGCATGCACAGAGGCCAAGGATCTCCGGCCCTGTGTAAACATGCCCCTCATGCTCCCATCCACGCAAAATCATCTGGATGCGTGCGTGCTCGCCGACACCTGTGCTTGTCGGGGAAGGCTAGCTGGATGCTGCTCATGCTCGTGCATGGGTCAAGCATGCGCATGCCTGGATCTGAGTCCCCAAACCGACCTCTCTGCTCATGCCCCACTGCCTCAGCCACAATGATACGCAGCCTACTCGAGCCCACTGCCCCAGGCACATTTAGACGTAGCCTGCACGGCCTGCCCACTGCCTCAGCCAAAATCAAACGCAGCTTGCTCGTGCTTACTGCCTCAGCCAAAGTTAAACGCTGCCTGCCCGTGCCCACTGCTTCAGCCAAAATAAAACACAGCCTGCTCACAGGTCCTTGAGGCACACTCTGGCCACGTCTGCCTGTTGCGCGTTGCTGTGCAGCCCCGCCTTGGCGTGCTTGCACATCGGGCGCACTGGCGTGAACATTGAGCAGGTATGCCGCTGGCCGTCCTGAAACAGCGTGCCCAGACCCACAACATGTGCCCTTAGTGGGGCAGTGCTCACACCGACGCAGCCTCAGCGCCACAGCTCCCATCTGTCAGCCTTTCCTGTGTGGCAGCTCCGCAGGGCCTCGCGCCCTGCACCTGGGCCTGGGCTCTGCGTGCTGTGGATCTCCATCCCAAAGGCCGCATATGGTGCACACAGAGCTGGCGGTGCACCTCTCAGCCCGCTCAACCCCACCAAGTTGCTTGTGCACTCACACTGGCATGGCACCCTGCAGGCGTTCTCTTGTAGAGTCCTTGCAGGCTGCTTCCCGCCCATGCGCTGTGTGCCTGCCGCCCGCACGCTTGCCTGGCTTGCGTGCCTGCTGACAGGAGACATGCGCTGCTGCACTTGACTGAACACAGCATATTTGTAGCCTGGGCTTCATCACAGGCGTGGGTGGGCCTAGGTTTGCAGCAGGGAGCTGGTGCACACGTGACATGCATGCCCTACCATCACGCCTCACTTTGCGTCGTGCAGGTGCGCAGCCAAGTGGGCAGGGCAGCCAGCAAGGTCAGGCGCCAGATCCAAGCCCGCAAGCCGCAGGTGCAAGCGGCGGCGGAGGCGGCGCAGCAAGAGCCCCAGAAGCAGAAATGGGGCCTGTTCTGATGCAGCTGGCTGTCGAGCCATCAGGGGCTGGCTGGGTGCCTGCAAACAGGAGGAGGCCGCGCCGATCTTGACCAAGGGGTTCCAGGAGGGTTTGTTTTGGGAGGGCTTTGTTTGTTGCAGGACGCATCCTTGGGAGCATGGGCCATTGCCGAGGCTGCCTCCTCTGCTGAGGTCGGCTTGCCCAAGCTTATGCAGAGTGATCAGCGCAACATGACGATCACTACCACATGCAAGCCATGCCGCACTGACTTTATTCATGACCCTGAAGGGGTTGCACTGCACTAGAGCAGCACGGAGCATGCTGACATGGCGTTTTGTGTGCTAGTTGTGATGCTCAGGAAGAAAGTTGAGCTTCTCTAGCTCAAGTCTGTATCGTGCATGTCACGCCTGCATTAGTTTAAACTAGCTAGATACACTACGAGCTGACCGAGGCAGCAGGTTGTACATTACAGCTTCTTTTGTGTCTTTAATCAGCTTCAATTTAGAATTGGGTTGCAGGGCAGAAAGCGGTGGTCCATCCCCATTAGGCCTGACCTAAATTGAGTTCCCTTCTTCTCTTTGGATGGTACATGATTGTCTGGTGCTTGCACCGGTCACATGCCTCTCCCTCAATACACAACCCGGGGTGGTTCTGTCGCCTTTCTTACTGTCTTTGTACCTATTTTTCCTTCAAGTAGTATTTTCATTCCCCCTGTTTGTGTGAAGCGAACTAAGGTCACGTCACGAAGCTGCCAGCGTGTACAGTGTAGCTGCCAGCGTGTACAGTGTATCTGCAGAACGAGGGCAACTCAGCTCAAAAGCTTAACAGGCCTGCAACCTGGGCCTACACCTAGGAAGGGAATTACAAGGGGTTTTTGCGGACACTGCCCTATGTGACAAACCTTTTGCTTCCCTTTGGCTTGCTAAGGCTTATGTTGTGCCTGCTGTTATGTATGGCTGTCAGGTTTGGAGCTCAGGGTTTTTGCGCGAAGGTGATGTGGTTAGACCTTCCCTCCAGACATTGCATTTGAATTTCTTAAAGGGCACCCTAGGTGTGAAGCGGTCTGCGCCTAACTGGGCTGTTTAACGTGAGTGCGCACATGAACCTCTGCAATTCTATTGGTTTAGAGCTGCCATTCGGTTTTACAACGGGTTGTTGTCCTCAAATAGTGCCACTCTTAAGCAGACCCTGCATGCAGACCTGAAGCTGGTGCCTCGGGCTAAAAATCTTGGGCTTCCGATATTTTGCGCGCCTTTGAGGGATTGCGAGGCTGTGACACTTATACACAAGCTTTCTTACAGGGGCTTCCTATCTGTTACTCGGATTTCACGGCTGACCTGAGGTTTAGGATGAGAAGAGTGTGGAGGGGCATTGCTGACATGAACCCTCTGGAAAGCGACAACAAACTGGTGACTAATCATTCTTGGTTTGCCTGCCCCCTCTTATATCTTCAAGCTGATTCACGCACACGGGTGCGGAATGGGGGTGCCTCCCTGAAACCTCCTCGCTTTCTGCACCTTGATCTCCCTAAGCATGCCATGACAGTGTTATGAGGAATGTGAGCAGGTTTCGCTTGCGAGCTCATACTCTCGCGGTGGAATCCTCCATCTGGCGCGGTGGAAATGGCCACTGTGACATGTGTTCCTGTGCCGCTGTTCAAAATGAGGTGCATGTTCTTTGTCACTGTCAAGACTTGTTTGTGTACTCTCTCAAAAGGAAGTACTCTTTCCTTTTTTTCCCTTTCTGCAAATCCTTTTCTATGGAGGTCCCTTATATTCCTCATGCCTTGCCTAGTCAGACTGTCTTTGATTTTCTTTCTCAACGGCACAATAGACTCTGCCATTTCATTTCGGAGACCAGCAACAAACCAATCAGCCTAACGATCTGGCTGGCGGTTAACCCTTTTAAACTTTAAACTTTGATTTTCTTTCTCATCGGCACAATAGACTCTGCCATTTCATTTCGGACATTATCATAATGTCCGAAATGATGGACATGATGGACTATTTTTTGGCTGGCGATGACCAGCAACAAAGCAATCAGCCTAACGACCTGGCTGGCGTTTAACCCTAATCTTGTAATCTTGCGTTCGCCCATATTCATAGCAGATGAAATGTGGGATGACCACCTACATCTGCGGAGGCATGCGCACCAAAACATGTGAGGAAGGGCAGTGTTTGACAAACATGAATAATGTGCTGGAAAAGAGCTTTCAGATAGAAGTCAGGATTTAACGCCAGTCTGTAAGTTATGCTGATCAATTTGTGGCTGATTACTTATCAGAAGTCCTGTCAGCCAAAAAAATATTCCTACTGTTAGTAATAATCCATGTCTGCAATGGAAAAGCAAAGTATGTTGTGCCGCAAAGGAACTGAACAGGCAGTCTGATCGAGAGTCTCATCATGTCTTGGAGGAGACTTGCGGCACTTTGGGGCAATGCGTCTCCTTTTTCCTAATCGATGCAAGGAGTGTTTTGCTGCCTGCACAGTTTGGAGTACAGAAAAAAAAACAGTGAAAATGCTCCATGCAAGAAAGGCTTTGCTTAAGGACAGACCTCAAAACAAAACATTTGGTGACGTACCGAGCGAAGCTCAAGAGAGAGATCAATGCTGCTAACTATCTAAGCTGGAGCAAAGTAAGAGATAAGAGGCCCGTCACCCTGAGAGACTGCTGCACACCAAGTAGACTCGTAGCATGACCATGACTAAACAACCACAACCAATAACTAGTCTGATGTGACAGGCCTCCACTGGCAAGGGCACCTCCTGGCATAGATCAAGCAAAGCATGCAAGCATACAGAGCAAATAAAGACAGGCCGCCTCAGAGGCGGCCTAAGAGATCTCCTGGTGGCGAGTATGACGGGGGAGGCCCCTGTGCAAGCAGCTTGACCATCTATTAAGGCAGTACCCTCCAGCCACAAGCCTTTTGCATCAGCGAGACAGAAGCAGAGGTTACAAAGCTGGACCTGCTGGGGAAGTCTGCAGTCTGAATATGAACCTAAGATGGCAGCAACATGTCCATGAACAAGGTCATGTCTCAGAGACATGGACAATGCGCAAAAGTAGAAGCTTTAAAAGCCAGACAGGAGATGAAATAGCTGTTTGGAATAACACGAGGGGTGATACTTGTTGTGCCCCTGTCCACATTTGACATTGCCATTCTAAAGTGGGGAAGTATGTCACAGCTTATTCAGTGGCAGCTTAAAGCCAATCAGCCGCCTTGAAGCACAGCCAATCAAACGGTAGCAGGCAGGGAGTGCGGTCGTGTGAGCTTTATTGATTGTAGTAAATGAGCGGGCGATCCGCATGCCGCGCCAGGCTTGCTGCCAGCATTAGACCCTTGAGCCACTTCTCACTTTGCCTCAGCAAGGATTGTCGCTTAAACACCTCACCCAGGAAGGAACATTGGACAAGCTGATAAAGGCGGTCTTCGCATATCTCTTGCATGGCTGGGCTCACAGCGGAAGACAAACAAGCAGGTCAATGAGCCTGCCCTGCTGGCGTGCCTGGCACTCATGAGCACAGCTAGCAGGTTCAGACTATGAGGAAGGACAGCTTGGGCGGCCCAGGACTCATCCCGGTGCTCGTGCACTCGCCACTTATGAGCGCATTGTGACCCATTCCCCCGGGTTCTTGTAAGGGGAAAAGGCCTGGCTGTTGGCAAAGCTCTGCCACAGCTGCGAAGCCGTCGCAGACATCATGGAGGGCTGGGCTGCTGCTGCAGGGGGAGAGGGGAGCACCTGGGGGAGCTGCACCATGGATCCAGGCGGCATGGCTGCAGGCATGCATGGCTGCAGGCCGGATGGGGCATGGGCTCCGCCCGTGGCTAGATGGCCCCAGGTAGCCACTGCATGAGGCTGCATGGAGTGGGAAGCTTGGGGCTGCAGCGCAGGCTGCGTGCTCGTGCGTGCGGGCGGCTGAGCTTGGGGTTGCGGCGCAGGCTGCACGTATGTGTAAAGAGGCGGCTGAGCTTGGGGCTGCAGCGCAGGCTGTGCGCTCGCATACGTGGGTGGCTGGGAGTGGGGCTGCGTGTAAGTGAATGGTGGCACAGGCGGCTGTGCTTGGGCCAGCTGGAAGTACTGCTGCTGCTGCTGCTGCTGCTGCTGCTGCTGCTGCATGTGCACTGGTGGAGCAATGGCCGGTGCAAGCGGGGCTGGGGCGGACGGCAGCGGGGGTGGGACCCGCTTGGGGGGCATGGCAGCATTGGGGGTTGGCATGGCTGTCAGGTGCTGCGCGGTGCGCTGGTCACTGGAGCAGGATCGAGCCTGCAAGCGGTACACATGGCAGAGGCAAAAGAGGGTGAGGGCGCCTCGTGCTGTTGCTGTGGAGCTTGACCAGGCCTGAGCGGTGGCAGAGATTTGGAGGGCGAGGATGCCATGCCATTTGCACCAGCAGGCTGCCATTTGCACCATTTGCACCAAGCAGGCTGCACACAGCTCGGTCCTCCAGACCTGCAGGGCATCTCTGCATGCAGCCATGCAGGCACACAACACGCCCATGCAGAAATCCACGCAATCTACGCTGAACGTGTGTGTGCAGGTGCCTGCGCGATGGAGGGCTGAGGGTGGGAGCACTTCTGACAGGCTCAAGTGTCAATCTTACCAGATTGAGTACCAACGTGCAACACAAAACCAGGAGGAGCATTCACGCCTGATGGCGCGTCTTATTGGCAGATAGAACCTGGTGGACTTCATTACCTTAGAAAGCTCCACCATTTTCATGCAGGTCGGACTCAGCAGAGCAACAGCGAGCGCAAGGCAGGACATGAGCCTCATAGGTGTGCAGTGCATCTGTATCCATGTGTGGTGTGTGTGCACATGAGCGTTTGTATGCGCATGTGTTAGAGAGATCAAGGATTCGGCTGTGTATATGTGAGCACCTGTGCATATGCATGCGCGTGTCTCTCAAGACATTTTGACATTTTGGTGCCAGTGCTCTCCTGCGGCTTAAAGCTTATCTGAGATAAGTAAACTCACTGTTGAGTCGGCAAGCACACCGGGTCAAGGTGAGATAAGTAAACTCACTGTTGAGTTGGCAAGCACACCAGGTCAAGGTGAGATAAGTAAAGGTCAAGGTCAGAGGTCCAGCCTGCGCCTTCCGGCGGCTAATTGCAAGCCGGAGAAGGCAGAAGAAAATGTAGACAGCAGCACAGCAGCCATCTGCAGTGCACGGCAGCTCCACAGCCACCCGCACTGTAACAACAGCGCCGCAGCTGTCACACACAGCGCACAACTACCTTCCACCTGCTCCTGCCGCACAGCAGCGCAGTGACCAATAATGGCACACAACAGTACAGCAGCGACCAATAATGGCACACAACAGTACAGCAGCGACCAATAATGGCACACAACAGTACAGCAGCGACCAATAATGGCACACAATAGTACAGCAGGGACCAATAATGGCACACAACAGTACAGCAGAGACCAATGATGGCACACAACAGTACAGCAGAGACCAATAATGGCACACAACTAGGGATCGGCGCTGTTATATATAACGTTATGTTATATAACATAACATAACGTTGTATAACGTTATACGTTTTCAGAAATATAACAGTGCCAAAATCGGGGGTGCCAATTTTGCCTTCCAAGCGACCCCACAGGCCCAATTTTTTGCATACACCTATCAGTAGTATTAAAATGGCGGATGTTGTTAGGGGGATGAGGAATGGATGATATTGGACAAGGAAGGCAAGCAACCCATGTTGGGGCAGAGGTGCAAACCTGATGCGCTGTACTTAAAGCTCACATCAGAAAAATCTAAGCAGTGGGAGTCAGTGTTCAAGGCAGTGATAAAGCCAGAGTGTGGGGGGCTGTGTGTGCTGGAGTGCAAGCGATGCAAGGATGTGAGCCCCAACAACCCCAGCCAGGCAGCCACTCGCCACAAGTGCAAACCAGCAGCATTGGCAGCAGCAGGCGTGCGCAGCAGCCCTCGAAAGCAGCAGCGTCACGACCCAGCACACGTTGCAGCATTTGTGCTTGACCCCACCAACTTCATCATCGAGCAAGGTGCGCCTTGCAATTTGTGCATTTTGTTCCCTTTTACAATTTGCATGCAGC
>LKMJ01000411.1_pt1 | contig 32292 bp, 26 predicted proteins | sample 643391 | NCBI WGS metagenome assembly LKMJ01 (sample SAMN04112250, study PRJNA286221) | soda lake metagenome | biome: soda lake; feature: Kulunda Steppe; material: water; isolation source: sample PL-Br10 brine of Picturesque Lake | place: Russia: Kulunda steppe | collected 2010-07 | reverse complement strand
CCATCTTGGAGAGGATCTTCATCAGGCCCTTGTTGATGCCCCGGCGGTAATTGTTCTTGGCCTCGATGGGATCGAGCATGAGCTCGCCGGTGCGCACCAGATCGTTCAGCACCTGGTAGGCAAGATAGGGGTAAACCGCCGTCGCGCCAAAACCAAAGAGCACACCGAAGTGATGGGGGTCGCGGGCCCAGCCGGTCTCAACGATCAGGTTGGAGTCACTGCGCAGCCCTTCCGAGACCAGATGGTGATGTACCGCACCGGTTGCCATGACGGCGTTGATGGGCAGCTCACCCTGGGCCAGCTCCTTGTCGCTGAGGATCAGAATGACCTTGCCATTGCGTACCGCATCCGCCGCTTCCTTGCAGACCGCTTTTATGGCTTGCTTGAGGCCGAGTTCCGGCCGGTAGCTGAGTTTGATCTCCGCCACCTCAAAGCCGGGCCTGTCGTTTTCTTTCAGGCGGGTGAACTTAGTCGGTGACAGCACCGGTGTCGCCAGAATGATCCGGTTGGCGTGCTCGGCGCTTTCCTCAAAGACGTTACGCTCTGCCCCGATACAGGTCTCGAGAGACATCACGATGGATTCACGCAGTGGGTCAATCGCCGGATTGGTAACCTGGGCGAACTGCTGACGGAAATAATCCGCCACGTGGCGGACACGGCTTGAGAGCACCGCCATGGGCGTATCATCCCCCATGGAGCCGACTGCTTCCTGGCCACTTTCGGCCAGGGGGCGCAGCACCTGATCCCGTTCCTCGAACGACACCATGAACATTTTCTGGTGCACTTTGAGGGTGTCCGGCTCCATCAGCTCGAACCCCGAGGAGGAATCACCCAGCAGGGTCGATTCCACACGCAGTGCATTCTCACGCAGCCACTGCTTGTAGGGTCTGGCATTCTTGAGCTTATCGTTGACATCCTCGGTGTGAAGGATGGCGCCTTCCTGAGTGTCAATCGCCAGAATCTGCCCGGGCCCAATGCGGCCTTTGGCAACCACGTTGGCCGGGTCGTAATCCCAGACGCCAATCTCGGAGGCAACCGTGACAAAGCCTTCAGTGGTCTCCACCCAGCGTGACGGGCGCAGCCCGTTTCGATCCAGCATACAGACCGCATAGCGGCCATCCGCCACGACCATACCGGCGGGCCCGTCCCAGGGTTCCATGTGCATGGAGTTGTATTCGTAGAAGGCGCGCAGTCCGGCGTCCATGGTGTCCACGTTCTGCCAGGCCGGGGGCACCATCATGCGCAGCGCCCGGAAGATGTCGACACCGCCTGAGAGCAGCAGCTCCAGCATGTTGTCCATGGCCGAGGAATCAGAGCCGGTGCGATTGACCAGCGGCTGCAGCGTCTGCAGATCCGGCAGATCGGGGCTGGCGAACTTCGAGCCCCGGGCAACCGCCCAGTTACGGTTACCCTCGATGGTGTTGATCTCACCGTTGTGCGCCAGCAGGCGGAAAGGCTGAGCCAGCGGCCATTTGGGAGCCGTGTTGGTGGAGAAGCGCTGATGGAAGACACACACGGCCGTGGCCATGTCCTCATCACCCAGATCCGGGTAGAACACCGGCAGATCCACCGGCATCATCAGCCCTTTATAGGACAGGGTACGCTCCGAGAGGCTGCAGATGTAGAAGTCCTCATCCGCTTCCAGCTCAATCTCGGCGTAGCGGCGGCCGACGAACAGCGCGATGCCAAACTTTTCCTCACTGACTGAATCCGGCTCCACAAAGATCTGTTCAATCCGGGGCAGACAGTCCTTGGCCATCTGGCCCAGACAGGCTGTGTCCACGGGGACCTGGCGCCAGCCAAGCACTTTGACGCCCTGTCCTGTCAGATGGTTTTCCAGCACCTTCCTGGCCTGCTCGGCGCGGGACTTGTCCTGGCTGAGGAAAACCATGCCGACACCATAGCTTGCGCCCAGCTCAGCACCCAGATCCTGACGGGCTACCTTGCGCAGAAAGGCGTCAGGCTTGTTCAGCAGCAGACCACAGCCGTCACCGGTCTTGCCATCAGCGGCGATACCGCCCCGGTGGGTCATGCAGGTAAGGGACTCGATTGCCGTCTTGAGCAGGGTGTGACTGGCTTCGCCTGACTTGTGGGCAATCAGCCCGAAGCCGCAGTTATCCCTGAACTCACCGGGTTGGTAAAGACCTGTCATCATAAGCAATATCTCTCAGATATTCTATATTTTTCAAAGACTTAAATAATAGACTGCTATTTTTAAGTCTTCGCTTATTTCAAGGCGGCCGCGTAGTTTACACGGGCGCTGATGAGCGCTCAAATCGCACGGCCTTTTTATTCTTATTAGGAATTGCCTGGAAGGTTTTTGTACTGAAATGATCTATCAAAGATCTTCAAAGGCCCGAGCCCAGGGGCCCATCTCCTGAATGGCATCAGGCAGCGCGGACACGGCGTCACGCGCACTGTCGCGATCCGCATAGTCGCCCACCAGAACCACGAACCAGGGCTCTCCCTGATGCTCTGTGCGAACGTATACCATATCCTCCACATCGTAATCCGACACGAATTCTATGGCAGTGTCTTCATTAAAACTACCCAGAAGCTGAAGCGTATAGCGTCCTTCTTCCTTATCCTGGTACCACCCACTGTCCCGAAAGTGCTCGGGATCCGCCGGCTCAAAGCCGGATTCGACGCTCTGCTGCTCATCCTGAGAGCCCGGCAGTTCAACCTCCACCACCTCCGGAACCTCTTCCTCCTCAGGTGGCGCGTCAATGGGCTCGACCTGCTCCAGATCCGGCTCGTCCCGTTGTATGACGCCCCCGGATCCAGGCTCATCGGCAGACCCTACAGGTTCAGTTTCAGCCGGGGACGACTCGGTATCGGCCATCACCTCGCGCGCGCGCTCCACCTCATCGAATTGTTCATCAACAGCGTCTTCCTCTGGCATAGGCTCATCAACCGCCGGGTCATGGTCGTGGTAGAGCGATGCCAGAAAAAACGAGAAGCCCAACAGAATCAGTACGCCTGCACCCCACAGCCTCTGTCGCGGTGTCAAAGCAGGCAGGCCCGGCTTCAGCGCTTTCAGCGAGCGGTTGACCGCGCTGGCGCCACTGCGGCCTTCCTGAGTCGCACCAGCTGAAGTCAATCCCAGCAGGAGTGCAGGCGCGATCTGCTGTATACGGCGCGGATTGCCACCACTGCGTTGAGTGATGGCCTCCACAGTGGGCCCGGAGAGATATTCATTGGCATCGCCGCCAACCTGGTCGAAACTGCTCTGGATGAAATGACGCACATCGTCCTGATTCAGAGGCTCAAGACGGACCTCATGCACCGCACTGGAAGCCCCATCCGAGGTATCAATGGGCAGACGCTCAAGCAGATCCGGCGAACCGGCCAGAACCGGAACCGCTGCCATCCCCGTGTCCTGGGCCCGGAAGCCATTGAGCAGCACAGAGATGGCTGCATCATCCATGGCATCGGCATCATCCACCAGCAGCACCCAACGCCGGTCCTTCTGGGCCTGCTGCTGCGTCCAGCGGAAGAACTGCGCAGCTGCTTCGGCAGGCTCCATCCCGACCAGGGCCTCACCACTGATGCGCGACAATGCGCCAGGGATGCGCGAGGGATCAGCCAGGGCGTCCGAGCGGATACGACAGACACTGAGTCGGTTCTGGATCTGGCGGTCAAGTTCCGCCAGCAGCCGGGTCTTGCCCGAGCCGGAGTCACCAGTGACCAGCAGCACCATATCACCAAAGGCACTCAGGTGAGACAGGGCTTCCAAGTGGTGCTGCCGCTGGCCACCCGTGAAGAAAAAGTGATTCGACGGCGCAAAGGGATCACCGGCCAGGCCGTGGCGGTCCTGCCACAGGCGCGACACCTGTTCCTGCTGGGCCTGGCGCTGGGCCAGATCGAAGTCTCCCTCGGTGTTCTGACTCATGGATCAGTCCAGTGGATGACAGAAATGGTCCAGTGTCGCCTGCAGTGCCTCAGGATCAAAGTCGCCGGTCACAAACGCATCGCCGACGCTGCGCAGCAGAACCAGGCGCAGACTGCCATGGATATTTTTCTTGTCCACCGCCATCAGCGCCTTGAAGTGCACGGGCGTCATGCCCTCCGGAGGATTCACTGGCAGTCGGGCACGGATGAGCAGCTGGCGTAGACGGACTGAATCGTTGTAGCCGAGATAGCCCAGCCTTTCTGAAAGATCCGTGGCCATGAGCATGCCTGCCGCCACCGCCTCACCGTGGAGCCACTCACTGTAACCGGTGTGGGTTTCGATGGCGTGACCGAAGGTGTGTCCCAGGTTGAGAATGGCGCGAATGCCCGACTCCCGTTCATCTTCAGCGACAATGGCCGCCTTGCATTCACAGGAACGGCGGATGGCTTCCGCCAGATCGGCCGCCTGCAGCGCCATCAGCCGGTCCATGTGCTCTTCCAGCCAGGCCAGGAAGGATTCATCCCGGATCATGCCGTACTTGATCACCTCCGCCATACCGGCGGAGAGCTCCGAGGGCGGCAGCGTGTTCAGTGTGCCCGGATCCGCCAGCACACCAACCGGCTGATGGAAGGCACCGATCATGTTCTTGCCCAGCGGGTGGTTGATGCCGGTCTTGCCGCCTACAGACGAGTCAACCTGAGCCAGAAGGGTGGTCGGAATCTGAATGTAGGGTACGCCCCTCTGGTAGGAGGCGGCAGCGAACCCGGTCATGTCTCCGATAACGCCACCACCCAGGGCGACCAACGTGGTGCGGCGGGTATGGCGGTTTTCCAACAGGGCATCAAAGATGCGGTTCAGCACTTCCCAGTTCTTATGGCGCTCACCATCCGGTAACACCACCTCATCCACCTGTTTTCCGGGGAAACACTTCCGGGCGGCTTCCAGATAAAGCGGCGCAACCGTTTCATTGGTGACAATCAGCACCTGTTCACCCTGGACCCAGGAGGTCAGATCCTTGGCGCCCAGTGCGCCTTCTTCTATCAGGATGGGGTAACTGCGTTCACCGAGCTGTACATCAAGACGCTGTTTGGGTTCGTGCATTCATCCATATCCTCTGAGTGGCGGTATGCGACCGTCAGGTGCCTGTTTCACTGCAGTCTGTACGCAGCCGGTGCACCAATTGGCGCACCAGCGCCCGGGGTGGCTTGCGGTCCGTGGCCACGACCATGTCGGCGACCTCAGTGTAAAGCGGGTCCCTTTCGCTGAACAATCGCTTGAGTATGCTGTACGGGTCATCGTTCTGCAGCAACGGCCGGTTGCGATCCAGGCGGGTACGCTCGTACTGCAGTGACAGTGAAGCGCGGAGATAGATCACAAAAGCCTGTCCCAGCAATTCACGGGTTTCCGGCACGGTTATGGCGCCGCCCCCGGTTGCCAGCACAATGCCCCTGTTTTCCAGCAACTCGGCGATCATGGCCGTTTCACGCCGACGGAACCCTTCTTCACCCTCCATGTCGAAGATCCAGGGAATATTGGCTCCAGTGCGCTGCTCTATTTCCCGGTCTGAGTCATGAAATCCATACCCCAGCGCCCGGGCCAGATGACGCCCGATGGTGCTTTTCCCTGCCCCCATTGGGCCAACGAGGACGATTTTCTCTGGAACGGTCATAGTTGCTGTTTTCCGCCGGGCCGGGCTGTCTGTTGAGGCTGATCAGGGCTGAGGATACCACAGCCCCAGCACCCCGCAGAAACACAGAAGCCACCCTGTCGGGTGGCTTCTGTGGCTGAACACTGCCTGACGCACGCCAGACTTACTGGTTCAGCAGGTTGCTCTCCATGATCTGTGGGGTCACGAAGATCAGCAGCTCACTGCGCTCATCCAACTGCTCCGTCCGGCGGAACAGGCGACCGAGGTAGGGCAGATCGCCAAGGAAGGGCGTTTTCAGGGTGTTTGTCGCCACCTCGGACTGGAAGATGCCGCCCAGCACAACAGTTTCACCATCGCCGACCAGGACCTGGGTCTCCACCTGATTGGTCTCGATGCTGGGCACACCCGCAGTCACCTGACCGCGATTGTCCTGGTTCACCTGCAGATCCATGATGATGTTGTCATCCGGTGTGATCTGGGGCGTCACCTCCAGCGACAGGGCCGCCTCCTTAAACTCCACGTTGGTGGCACCGGCGGAGGTCGCCTCCTGATAGGGGATCTCCTCACCGGAACTGATCCGGGCGGACTGGCGGTCTGCCGTGACCACCTTCGGCTGGGAAACAATCTCAGCCTGGCCGTCGGACTCCAGTGCCGTCAGCTCCAGATCCAGCAGGAAATCGTCCTGGGTGAAACCAATCGCAGCCGAACTGGTGTTGGATGAGGTGACACCGAAGTCCACATTCATGTCCTGAGGGAAACCGCCCGTGCCCGCGTCGTCCAGGCTGCCACGGCTGCCAGAGGCGCTGACCCCCGTATCCCCGGCAGTACCGCTGCCGCTGGCGCCCCAGGCCACACCCATCTCGCTGGAGACGTCCGTATTGGCACGCACAATCCTGGCCTCAATCAGCACCTGACGGATCGGGATGTCCCAGGTATTGACCAGCTCGCGGATTTCCTCGAGCTTCTCGCCGGTTTCACGCACGCTGATGGTATTGGTGCGCTCATCCGAGGAAATGAAGCCGCGCTCGGAGATCAGCTCCTCATCACGCTCAAGAAGCGAGACAATGTCCGACGCCTTGGCGTAATTGACCTGGATGATGTCGAGCTGAACCGGCTCCAGTTCGGCCATCTGGCGCTTGGACTCCAGCTCCTGACGCTCGTATTCAGCGATCTCCTGGGCCGGACCAACCAGCAGCACGTTACCCATTTCACGCTTGTCCAGGCCCTTGGTCTGCAGGATGATGTCCAGCGCCTGATCCCAGGGCACATCCTGGAGACGCAGCGTGATGCGACCGCTGACTGTATCGGATGCCACCAGGTTCTTGCCGGTAAAGTCGGCAATCAGCTGAAGCACGGAGCGCACCTCAATATCCTGGAAGTTCAGCGACAGCTTCTCACCACTGTACGGGAACCGCTCCTCTTCAAGCTGTTCGGCCTCGGCTTCGCTCAGCTCCTCAACACTGAGGGTGAAGCGCCGATCAGTCTGGTAGGCCGCGACGTCGTAGGTACCCGAGGCGCGCACCTCGATCACAGTACTGCCGTCCTCGACAAAGGCGTCTACCCGTTCAACGGGCGTTCCGAAATCCGTCACATCGAGGCGCCGCCGGAGAGACTCAGGCAGTTCAGCATTATCAATCTCAAGCCGGATCCGGCCAGCACGCTCGGTCATGTCTACATTGGCTCGAGAACTGGACAGGTCCAGAATGATGTCCCCGCGGCCATCGGCGGCCCGGCTGAAGTCAATATCCTCTACCCGCAGCTCCCGGGCTGCTGCCATGGGTGCATCTGCTACCGCTTCCTGGGCAGGCGCGACCTCATCGGTATCCGCCTCAGGGGCAGTCGCCTCTTCCGGCTCCGGTGCCTGTGCGGTCTCCGTATCCGGACCTTCTGACCCAATCATGACAATCATCTGATTGCCATCAACACGGGTGTCATGGGCAACCAGTTGCCCGAGGTTGAAGATCAGCCGTGTACGGTCATCAGCCTCGACCACCGTCATACTCTGAGCGTTACCCGAGCCAAGGTCGTGGTACCGCTCTTCCAGACCACTAGCCACCTCAGAGAGATCCAGCGCGATGCGCGCGGGCTGCTCGATGGTATAACCAGACGCATCCGGCGGCTCGCCGTCAAAGGTGAGCACCACTTCCGTACGATCACCGGAGAGGGTGGAAAATTCAATGTTTTCCAGGGTCAGCGCCCATCCCGGAGACGACACCAGCGCCAGGGCTGCCAGGATAATTACGCTCTTGAGTTTGCGAACCATTGTATGCCTCAAGCTGTTCCTAAAGTTCCGTGTTCTGGTCTGCATGACAGTACCCCGGCCTAGTCTTCTTCCAGGGACACAGTTCTGGGGCGTTCCACCCAGCCACCGCGTCCGTCGGATATTATTTCCGTCAACCGAATTTCTGAGTCAGTGACGCGCTCCACCCGGCCATGGTTTTCACCCATGTAGTTACCGACTGTCACCCGGTGAACCCCACCCTGGTTGTCATTTACCAGAGCATAGAGCACCCCCTCCTCTTCGCGCTGCAGCGATCCAACCATGGTCAGATCACTGATACTGAAGCGCTCCAGAGGCTCGGTCGGGCGGTTTTCATCCGGTTGGACCTCCGGTTGGGCCTCATCTTCTTCCTCCTCCCGCTCAAGCTCGACATCCTCCGGTGGACTGAACGGAGCCCGACGGTCGGCAGCACTGTACTCAAAGGCTTCATAGGCCTGGAATTCAGGCAGAGGCTCAACTTCGCCACGTGGCGCATCGCGCGCCTCACTCATGAACTCATCCAGGTCCTGATAACCGTCATCTCCGGAGCATCCGGCAAGCACAACACCCAACAGAACCGGCAACACGGCGGCGGAGAGATAACGACGAGTCATATTCATCCCTCCTCCCGATAACGATAGGTTCGAGCGACCATTTCCATGTTCAGCTCCTCATCGTCGTTATCCCGCGAGATGGTGAAATCGTGCAGGGTCACAATCCGCGGCAGGCCCGCCACGTTACTGACGAAGGTCGCCAGCTCATGGTAGGTGCCACTGACCTGAATATCGATGGGAAGCTCCACATAGAAGTCACGCTCAATCTCATCCTGAAGTGCGAACTCACGCATGCTCAGGCCACTACCCAGAGCGGTATTGGTGATGTCTTCCAGCAGACCGGGGACTTCCGTATCACTCGGCAGCTGGCGAACCAGTGCGCCGAAGGTCTCTTCCATCTCCTCCATCTGGCTTTTATACACATCCAGGTTGGCGACCTGATGAGCCTTGCTTTCGTAGTCTTCGCGCAGTTCCTGCTCGGTCTCTTCAGCCCGCTCAACCGCTGCGTAGAGATCTTTGACAAAAAACCAGTAACCGCCGCCCAGCACCAGGCCAAAAACCAGCAACAGGAAAATGGCCTTCACAGGCGCGGGCCAGACTCCGGCATTATTGAAGTCCAGCTCATTGATGTCGAAATTTTTCAGGTTCTCAAAGGATTCTGACAGATTCACTGGCGTCACTCCGTTTCCGCGTCGTCAGCGTCGGGCACGACCTGTTCAACCGAAAGGTTGAATTCGCTGTACCCGGAACGGCGTTCGTCCGCAGCCGAGACATTGGTCAGATTGGGATCGCTGAACCAGTCGGACTGCTCGAAATTGCGCATCAGGCTGGAGATGCGACTGTTGGACTCGGCCATGCCGACAATCGACACCCGGTCACCGGATTTTTCAAGGCTGCTGTAGAACAACCCATCCGGCAGCGTCTGCACCATCTCATCAAAGGCCCTGACGATTACTGGCCTCTGCCCCTGAAGATCCTGAATCACCTCCATCCTTGAAAGGAGCTGTTCCCGCTGCTCACGCAGATCTTCAATTTCAGCAATCTGCTCTTCCAGATCCTGCATGGCATTCTCGATATAGCTGTTGCGCGAGTCCTGGTGATCGACAGCAGCCTGGACATTGGTCTGCCAGAGAAAGACCAGGCCAGCGGCAACAACCAGCGCACCAAACAGCATCACAATGAACTGACGCTGCTTCTCCGCACGCAGTTCTTCACGCCAGGGTCTGAGGTTTATCTTGGCCATCAGTCGAAACTCCTCATCGCCAACCCGCAGGCGATCATCAAGGAGGGGGCATCGTTACTCAGTGCTGCAGCATTCACTTTGGAGCTCACCGCCATATCCGCAAAAGGATTTGCCACCAGTGTAGTCGTTCCGACTTTTTCCTCCACCTGAGCAGGCAGACCTTCAATGGAAGCGGTACCGCCGGCAAGCAATACATAATCAACCGCGTTGTACTGACTGGAACCGAAGAAAAACTGCAGCGCCCGCGCGACCTGCTGCACAACGGCTTCCTTGAAGGGGGCCATTACTTCACCCTCATAATCGTCCGGCAGACCACCCTGCTTCTTGGCCATCCCAGCCTCTTCCTGGGACAGACCATAGCGACGCTGAATTTCTTCGGTCAGCTGCTTGCCACCAAACAGCTGCTCACGGGTGTAGACCGTCTCACCATCAACAAGCACGCTCAGCGTCGTCATGGTGGCGCCGATGTCAACGATGGCCACCACCTGCTCCTCGGCGTCTTTCTCAAGCTGCGATTCCAGCATGGTGAACGCCCGCTCCAGCGCATAGGCCTCGACGTCCACCACCTTCGGTGTCAGAGAGGCCATCTGCAGGGCATCCTCCCGTACGTCCACATTTTCCTTACGGCATGCAGCGAGCAGCACATCCACCTGATCCGGATTGATTTCCGACGGACCGATGACCTCAAAATCGATGGCCACCTCATCCAGTGGGTAGGGAATGTACTGATCCGCCTCACCAGCAATCTCATCCTCCAGCTCAAAGTCGTTCAGACCCGCCGGCATCTGGATTGTCTTCGTGATCACTGCCGAACCGGAAACAGCGACGGCGGCGTTTTTCACTCCAGTCCTGGAGCGACTGACCACCTTCTTGAGGACTTCTCCGACTGCTTCCACATCATTGATGTTTTTCTCAACGACAGCGTTCGGTGGCAGCGGCTCGACCGAATAGCTTTCCACTCTGTAGCGATCACCCTGCCTTGACAGCTCCAGCATCTTCACGGAACTCGAGCTGATATCGACCCCGAGCATACTGTTCGCTTTCTTTCCAAGCTTTCCAAACACGCATTCACCCCAGCGTCTTTTTTTGGGCACCTGATTGATGGTTTCGGAAACGCAGAATCTGATACGCTACGATTTCCCGGTCAACCTTTTCTGGTGCCTCCTGAAGCAATTTATGAAATGATAGACGTATATCCTAAAATTGTCAGAAAAAATGTCCCGTACTGTTAGTTACTTCCGCCTGGTCGGCTGGCTGCTGATCACACCGTTGGCCGGTATCGCCCTGCTGCTTTCCAGCTTCTATCTCTATCTGCAGCCGGCACTGCCGTCCGTTGAGCAGCTCAGTGATATTCGTCTGCAGACGCCACTTCGCGTTTATTCCCGCGATAACGAACTAATAGCAGAATTTGGCGAAATGAGAAGGATGCCGCTGGACTTCGAGGACGTGTCCCCGAAGCAGATCCAGGCCTTTCTGGCCGCTGAAGACAGCCGTTTTGAAAGCCACAGGGGCGTCGATGTGCGTGGGTTGGCCCGCGCCACCTACGAGCTTGCCACCACTGGCCAGATCCAGTCCGGCGGCAGCACCATCACCATGCAGGTTGCAAAAAATTTCTTTTTGACACGGGATCGAACATTTCTCCGAAAATTCAACGAGATCCTGCTGGCTTTGCAGATCGAGCGTGAGCTGTCCAAGCCTGAGATCATGGAGCTCTACCTGAACAAGATCTATCTGGGCAATCGCTCCCACGGCATCGAATCCGCAGCGCGCGTCTACTATGGGAAACCCGCTTCAGAGCTCAATCTTGCCGAAATGGCCATGATCGCGGGGCTGCCCAAGGCACCCTCCGCCTATAACCCATTGGCCAATTCCGATCGCGCCGTCATGCGCCGAAACTGGATTCTTTCGCGCATGGAAGACCTCGGCTACATCGACAGCGAGGCCCATCAACAGGCTCGCAACGCCCCGGTCACCGCCCGCTACCATGGGCCGGAAGTTGAGCTGAGCGCTCCCTACGTCGCAGAAATGGCCCGCGCAGAGGCCTTCAGGCGCTATGGTCAATCGGTGTATGAGGACGGCTATCGCATCTATACCAGCGTTGAGAGTGAGCGCCAGAGGGCGGCCACCCAATCCCTGCGTGATGGCCTGGAAGGCTACGACCGCCGTCACGGCTACCGTGGCCCAGTGGATCAATGGTCACTGGATGAAAGCCCCGACATCAGCGAACTGGAGCAGCGCCTGCGCGGGCTGCCACGCATCGCTGACCTGGTCCCGGCCCTGATCACGGATGTGGACGACCAGGCTGTGGCGCTGACACCGAGACAGGGCCTGGTTACCCTTCCAATGCGAGAGATGCGCTGGGCACGCCCCTATATCAACGTGAACACCCAGGGCGAAACGCCTGAGACGCCCGCGGATGTTGTCAGCCGGGGGGACGTCGTTTACGTCCGACTTCCTGTACAACCGGTTCGAGACTCGGAAGAAGGGCAAATTCAACTGGAGGCCGAGCTCGCACAGATCCCGGATGTTCAGGGTGCTATCGTCTCCATGGACCCGGATACGGGGGCGCTGGAGGCAATTTCCGGCGGTTACAGCTTTGCCAACAGCAGCTTCAACCGGGCCACCCAGGCCATGCGCCAGCCCGGCTCTGCCTTCAAACCTCTGGTATTCCTTGCAGCACTGGAGAATGGCGCCACGGCAGCAACCACGATCAATGACGCCCCCATTGTCTTTGACGACGATGATCTGGAAACCACCTGGCGCCCGGAGAACGTAAGCGGTCAGTTCGGCGGCCCCACCACACTCAGGCGTGCGCTCTATCAGAGCCGCAACCTTGTTGCGATCCGCCTGCTGCGTGAAACGGGAATCCGAAACGTCCTCAATTACGTGGAGTCACTCGGCCTGGACGCTTCTGCGCTCCCCGACGACCTGTCACTGGCACTGGGCAGTGGCGCCATGACGCCCATGGAGCTCACCCGCGCCTATGCGATAATCGCCAATGGTGGCTATGCGGTTGAGCCCTACCTGATAGAACGCATTGTCGGACCGGAGGGTGACAACCTTTTTGAGATTCCGGAAACCATCCACTGCGACCAATGTGACGCCAGTGAAGAGGATTTCCTGGAGGCCGTGGCACCGGGACTCAATGGAACTCTCGAGGAACAGAACCCAAAACGCATCATGAAGCGAGTGGCCGATGAGCAGTCTGTCTACATCATGCATTCAATGATGCGGGATGTGATCAGTCGCGGCACCGGCCGCAGCGCACAGGCACTTGGACGGGAAGACCTGGCCGGCAAAACGGGCACCACCAACGATCAGCACGACACCTGGTTCATGGGCTTTACCCCGGATGTCGCGACCGGTGCCTGGGTTGGCTTTGACAACCCTCGGCCACTGGGCAGAGGTGAGTTCGGCAGCGTTACAGCCCTGCCGATCTGGCAGGAGTACATGGAGGCAGCCCTGCGTGATCGTCCGGAGCGACTCATGGCGCAACCTTCAGGCATCGTATCGCGCCGCATTGATACTGAGACCGGCGAACCGACACCCGCCGGTGCCAGCAACGCCCGGTTTGAGATATTCCGTGTTGATAATGCACCGGAAGAAGCCGAGGATTCCGATTACCGTGACCGGGACCAGGACGAGAACTCCGATGATGACGAACGCCTCCCCCAGCAGCTGTTCTGAACACAGCGCCAGGCTGAGACAACTCCCTTAGACACAAAAAACCCGCAACCGGAACCGGTTGCGGGTTTTGTTTATCCGAATCGACCGGGAGTCGAACTCAGACAATGTCTTCCATGGACTTCAGCGGATAATGCTCCGGATACCCCTTGCCAGCCACGCCACTATCGACAGCGGCCCGAGCGACTGCGGCAGGAACAAACTCCAGCAGGCGAGGATCCATCGGCTTGGGAATGATGTATTCCTTGCCGAACTCAAAACCGCCGACACCGTAGGCCTTGGCGATGCTGTCCGGAACACTTTCCTTGGCCAGATCGCGGATGGCATTGACGGCTGCCACCTTCATCTCTTCGTTGATCTCACTGGCACGAACGTCCAGCGCACCCCGGAAGATGAACGGGAAGCCAAGCACATTGTTGACCTGATTCGGGTAGTCTGACCGGCCGGTGGCCATGATGACGTCATCACGGGTGGCCAGCGCAACTTCCGGCTTGATCTCAGGATCCGGATTGGAGCAGGCGAACACGATCGGGTTCGGCGCCATGGACTTGAGCATTTCCGGAGTCAGCAGATCGGGGCCGGACAGACCGACAAAGACGTCGGCATCAACCAGCGCATCTGCCGGTGTGCGGCGATCCGTATCCACCGCAAACATGGCCTTGTACTGGTTCAGATCCTCACGACCGGAGTGGATCACGCCCTTGCTGTCGAGCATGATGATGTTCTCAGGTCGCGCGCCACAGCTGATCAGAATCTTCATGCAGGCCACGGCGGCTGCCCCGGCGCCCATGCACACAATCAGCGCTTCCTCGAGCTTCTTCTCCTGAAGCTCCAGCGCATTCAGCATACCGGCTGCCGTCACAATGGCGGTACCGTGCTGGTCGTCGTGGAAGATCGGTACGTTGCACTGTTCGATCAGAGCACGCTCGATCTCAAAGCACTCAGGCGCCTTGATGTCTTCCAGATTGATGCCGCCAAAAGTATCGGCGATGCGGGCGACAGTCTCAATGAAGGCCTGAGGGCTTTCGGAATTGACTTCGATGTCGAACACATCAATGCCGGCAAAGCGCTTGAACAGAACGCCCTTGCCTTCCATAACCGGCTTGCTCGGCAGCGCGCCGAGGTTACCCAGACCAAGGATGGCGCTGCCGTCGGATATGACCGCCACCAGATTGCCCTTGGCTGTGTACAGATAGGCGTTCTCGTGATCCTTGGCGATTTCGCGGACAGGCTCGGCTACACCGGGGCTGTACGCCAGGGACAGATCACGGGACGTCTGTGTCGGCTTGGTGATCTCCACGCTGATTTTGCCGGGACGCGGCTTGGCATGGTAATCAAGAGCTGCTTGCTTCATATCTTCAGACATTGCCAATCTTCCATTTCGCGTTGGTTAAGGAAGGCCTCACGCAACCTTACTTGTTTCCACCACCGATCTTGCCGCGGAAACGCTTGTTGAACCGGTCGATACGACCACCAGTATCCATGACCTTCTGCTTGCCGGTGTAGAAGGGATGACAGGCAGAGCAGACATCCAGATTGATGTCGCGCCCCATTGTGGAACGGGTCTTGATCACATTGCCACAGCTGCAGGTGGCTGTGATGTCGTGATACTTGGGCTGGATATCGTAATTCATGGCTGACTCCTGGAACGAGCAATGCCGCCACCCGGGCACGCCGGGCACCGCATTTGAATCATGGATTGATCCGGTGCAAACTCTCAGCCGGCACCGTGGTCACTGTAAGCGGCGCATCATATCAGATTCACCATCATACGCAAGCAACGCACTCCGGAGCAGACCTTGGCGAGAATCGCCCGCACAGCGCTTCCCAGACCGGTTCGCCAACTTTTTGATTATGAAGTTCCGGACGGCCTGGAGATCGTTCCCGGCCAGCGCGTTCAGGTGCCCTTCGGCAGACAGGTTCTGACCGGGCTGGTCACGGAACTGGACCCAGCCAACCCCACCCAACAGACACTCAAGGCGATCCGGGAAACCCTGGAGGACTGGGCGGTTCTGCCACACCAGACTCTGGAGCTGTTGATGTGGGCCGCGCGCCACTATCAACACCCGCCGGGGGAATGCCTTTTCTCTGCCCTGCCTCCGGCACTGAGAAAAGGTGCTTCGGCCACCCTCCCGGGCGCTGAGTACTGGTACCCGCAGGGCGATGCCGATCCGCAGCAACTGCCCCGTCAGGCCAGCCGGCAGAGGCAATTGCTGTCACTGTTGCTGGAGCAGCCCGGCCAGTCCCGCCCCGCTCTGCGCCAGGCCGGATTCGAATCCACCCACCTTAAGGCGCTCTGTGATCGCGGGCTCATCAGCCCGTCACAGCAGGCGCCTGAGCAACCGCCCACGACATCCAGCACCTGCGCCGAGCCCGCGCCGCTGAACAACGCCCAGGCACAGGTATTGAGCGCATTGGATACGCAATCCACAGGCTACCAGCCTCATCTGCTTTTCGGCGTTACCGGCAGCGGCAAAACGGAAGTCTACATTCACTATCTGATGGAACGGCTTTTTGGCGATCCGACCACCCCCCAAGGCCAGGCCCTGGTGCTGGTACCCGAAATCAACCTGACTCCCCAGACCATGGCCCGTTTTGAGCGCCACTTCGGGGAACGGATCGCAGTCTGGCATTCGGCCCTGAACGCCACAGAACGCCTCCAGACCTGGTCGCGGGTGCGCCGGGGCGAGCCATTGATTCTGATCGGTACCCGCTCCGCCGTACTGCTGCCTTTTCCGGAACTGGCCACGGTCATCGTGGATGAGGAGCACGACGGCTCCTACAAGCAGAACGAGGGCTTTCGCTATTCAGGGCGGGATCTGGCCATTTACCGCGCCTGGCAGAACGACTGCCCCATCATTCTGGGCTCGGCCACACCCTCACTGGAGTCGTTGCACAATGCCCGCCAGGGCCGTTTCCGGCTGCATGAACTCACCGAGCGCGCCGGACGTGCCGGTATGCCGTCCATGCAGCTGGTGGATGTGCGCAGCCGGCCGCTGCAGGGTGGACTGTCTTCACCACTGCTTGAAGCCGTCGGTCGCACCATTGAGGCTGGTGAACAGGCACTGCTTTTCATCAACAGACGGGGTTTCTCCCCGGTGGTCATGTGTTTTGACTGCGGCACCCCCATCGACTGCCCCCAGTGTGATGCCAAACTCACCTACCACCGTCACGACAACTGTCTGCGCTGCCACCACTGTGGCCATCAACAGGCCATACCCCGGGGCTGCCCCCAGTGTGGAAGCGACAACCTCAATCCGGTCGGTCAGGGTACGGAGCGCACGGAAACCGTCCTGGCCGAGCAGTTCCCCGAGACCCCGGTCATCCGCATTGACCGCGACACCACCCGCAAAAAGGGGCAACTGGATGACATGCTCGAGCAGATCCGCACCGGTCGTCCCTGCATCCTGGTGGGCACCCAGATGCTGGCCAAAGGCCACGACTTTCCGGCCGTGACCCTGGCCGGCATTCTTGATGCCGATGGCGGGCTGTTCAGCAGTGATTTCCGCGGGCCGGAGCAGCTGGCGCAACTCATTCTGCAGGTGGGCGGACGCGCCGGGCGTGGCGAGCGCGCCGGACAGGTGCTGATCCAGACCTGCCAGTCCGGCCACCCGCTGCTGCAATCCATCTGCCGCGGCGAGTACCTGGACGTGGCCTGGAAGCTGCTGGCCGAGCGCGAGCAGGCCGGCCTGCCGCCCACCTCTTTCATGACGGCATTCCGGGTCGAGGCCCCGAGCATGGAAGAAAGCCTGAACCTGCTGGATGACCTGGCGCGACGGGCGGCTGCAGCTGATCCACAGGCGAGCATATTGGGCCCTTTTCCGGCAATCATCGCACGCAAGGCCAACCGCTACCGCGCCCAGCTTCTGCTTCAGCACAGCCAGCGGCCGCCGCTTCAGCGCCTGAGCAACCGCCTCTGCCGGCATCTGGAGCAGAACCCGCCACCACGCCAGTTGCGCTGGCATATTGATGTGGACCCGCTGTCCATCGACTAGACACCAGAGCGTCCGGTGGATTGAGTCGCGCCCGGCTTTACCCGATAATACCGGCCCTGATCCATTTCCGCCCCAAACAGAGTTCGCATCCAGCATGAAAGACACGATCGCCGATCTGCTGCAAAGCGCCGTCAACACCCTGATCGAGGAAGGCGTCTTCGAATCCGGCTATGCCCCCGACATTGTCGTGGAAAACGCCCGGGACAAAGCCCATGGTGATTTCGCCACCAACCTGGCGATGAAATCGTCCAAGGCGGCGGGCCTGAAACCGCGTGAGCTGGCCGCGCGCATTGTCACGAGCCTGCCGGACAACCCGGTCATTACCCAGACCGAGATCGCCGGACCGGGCTTTATCAACTTCTTCGTCAGCGACGCCAGCAGCCTGGATGTAATCCGGCAGGTGCTTGAGGAGAGACAGCAGTTCGGACGGCAGGATCTGGGCGGCGGCAAATCCATCCAGGTAGAGTTTGTGTCGGCCAACCCGACAGGCCCGCTGCACGTGGGCCATGGGCGTGGTGCCGCCTACGGCGCCAGTGTCTCGGACCTGCTGGAGGCGGTGGGCTACCGGGTGCACCGCGAATACTACGTCAACGATGCTGGCCGCCAGATGAGCATACTGGCCCTGAGCGTCTGGCTGCGCTATCTCGAGCGCTGCGGCGAGGCCCTGACCTTTCCTGCCAACGGCTACCGGGGCGACTACATCATCGAGATCGCCAATCAACTGCGCGAGGAACGCGGAGATGAGCTCCGCCACAGCGCTGAGCGTGTCTTCTCCGGCCTGCCGGCGGATGAGCCCGACGGCGGTGACAAGGAAACCCACATTGATGCGCTGGTCACCCGCGCCCGGGAGCTGCTGGGCGAATCGGATTTCGCCCGGGTCTTTGAGCTGGGGCTGGATGGCATTCTCGGTGACATCCGACAGGACCTGGAAGGCTTTGGTGTGAGCTTCCAGCAGTGGTTCTCCGAGCGCAGCCTGCAGAAAGACATTGATGGCGCCCTGGCGCGGCTGCAGCAAAACGGCTACCTGTATGAGGAAAACGGCGCGCTCTGGTTCCGCTCCACCGCCTTCGGCGACGACAAGGACCGGGTTGTGCGCCGGGACAACGGCGAGACCACCTACTTCGCTTCTGACATCGCCTATCATCTGGATAAATTCGAACGCGGCTTCGACAAGGTGATCAACGTCTGGGGCGCCGACCACCACGGCTATATTGCCCGGGTCAAAGCAGCCATCCAGGCCCTGGGTGTGGACCCGGAAAAACTCGACATCAAGCTGGTGCAGTTCGCGATCCTCTACCGTGGCGAGGAACGCCTGTCCATGTCCACCCGCAGCGGCTCCTTTGTCACCCTGCGCGAGCTGCGCGACGAGGTGGGCAAGGACGCGGCACGCTTTTTCTATGTGACGCGCAAGGCCGAACAGCACATGGATTTTGACCTGGAGCTGGCCAAATCGGAAAGCAAGGACAACCCGGTCTACTACATCCAGTACGCCCATGCCCGGGTGTGCAGCATGCTGGAAAAATTCCGCAGCCAGGGCATCACAGTGCCGGAGGCCGTGACCAGTGAGACGCTGGCCCCGCTGGAGCTGGAAGAAGAGAAGAATCTGGCCGCACTGATCGGACGTTACCCGGAAGTGCTGGGACGCGCCGCAGAGCAACTTGAGCCGCACCAGCTCACCCACTATCTGCGCGAACTGGCAGGGCTGTTCCACACCTACTATAACGCCCATAAGGTGCTGGTCGAGGAACCGGCCCTGCGCGATGCCCGGATCACCCTGTCCCTGGCCGTCCGTCAGGTCCTCGCCAATGGGCTGGGCCTGCTCGGCGTCGATGCCCCCGAATCCATGTAAGGTCTGCTCAGTTCATGACAAAAAAGTCTTCCAGCCGCTCCAGCTCAAAGCCTGCCAGCAACCAGGGCGGCACCTCGCTGCGCTGGCTGCTGCCGGTAGCCGCCGTTTCAGCCTTTGTCGGATTCATCATCTACCTCGACACCATTGATCCGGATGATTCCACGACACCGGAACCCACCGCATCGGCACCGGAGCAGCCAGAGGGAGAGCCGCCGGAGACCGAACAGGAGGAACCCCAGTTCCGCTTCTACGACATGCTGCCGGAATCAGAGGTGGTCACCCCGGATGTGGACGCCTACGAACCCGGACCGGGTATGGCCGAGCAGGATCTGGAATACATCCTTCAGGTGGGCTCGTTCAAAACCCATGATGACGCCGAGCGCCAACGCGCTCAGGTTGGTTTCCAGGGGCTCGAGGCCTACATCAGCGAAACCAGCGCCGATGAGGACGCCACCTGGTATCGGGTCATGGTCGGCCCCTTCGACTCGCGCAGTGACATGAACCGGGCCGTGGACCGGCTGGTGGCCATTGATATCCAGCCCCTGGTCCGTGAACGTGCCATTGAGGAGTAAAGACCGGGCCTTGAATTTGTGCCCACTACCCCTCATATAGCCTTCCTGACCCGACACACTCGCCAACCGCACTGGAGTGCCAATGACTACCATTCTATCCGTTCGTCGCGGGGATGAAGTCGCCATGGGTGGCGACGGCCAGGTCTCGCTTGGCAATACCGTCATGAAGGGCAACGCCCGCAAGGTTCGCCGTCTCTATCACGACCAGGTTCTGGCCGGCTTTGCTGGCGGCACCGCCGACGCCTTCACCCTGTTTGAACGCTTCGAGGCGCAACTGGAAAAACACCAGGGCAACCTGACCCGGGCAGCCGTGGAGCTGGCCAAGGACTGGCGCACCGATCGGGCACTCAGGCGCCTCGAAGCCATGCTGGCGGTGGCCGACCAAACCACCTCGCTGATCATTACCGGCAATGGCGACGTCATCGAGCCCGAGCAGAGTCTTATTGCCATGGGCTCCGGCGGCCCCTACGCCCAGGCCTCGGCCCGGGCCCTGCTGGACAACACCGAGCTGTCCGCCCGCGAAATTGTCGAGAAGGGACTGGATATTGCCGCCGACATCTGCGTCTACACCAATCACAACCGTTCGCTGGAAGAAATCAAGTCCAGCGACTGAGAGGAGTTTCTATGGCAGCCATGACCCCCCGGGAAATCGTGGATGAACTGAACCGCCACATTGTCGGCCAGGAGCAGGCCAAGCGCTCCGTGGCCATTGCCCTGCGCAACCGCTGGCGGCGCATGCAGGCCGGCGGCACCATCCAGGATGAGATCACCCCCAAGAACATTCTCATGATCGGCCCCACCGGCGTGGGCAAGACCGAAATCGCCCGGCGCCTGGCCAAGCTGGCTGATGCCCCTTTCATCAAGGTGGAAGCGACCAAATTCACCGAAGTGGGTTATGTCGGTCGGGATGTGGAGTCCATCATCCGGGATCTGGCGGACAACGCCGTCTCGCTGTTGCGCGAGAAGGAAATGCAGCGGGTGAGGGACCGCGCCCTGGATGCCGCAGAAGACCGCATTCTTGATGCGCTGCTGCGCCCGCCGCGGGATCAGGAGGCCAGCGAGGAGCAGAACAACTCGGCCACGCGCCAGATGTTTCGCAAGAAACTGCGCGAAGGTGACCTGGACGACAAGGAAATCGAGATTGAGCTGACCCAATCCCCCGGCGGCGTGGAGATCATGGCCCCTCCGGGCATGGAAGAGATGACCAACCAGCTGCAATCCATGTTTTCCAACATGTCGAGCGGCAAAAGCAAGACCCGCAAGATGAAGGTAGCGGATGCCTTTGAGCATGTGCGTGAAGAGGAAGCCGCCAAGCTGATCAATGAAGAGGACATCAAGCAGCGCGCCATCCAGGTGGTGGAGCAGAACGGCATTGTCTTTCTGGATGAGCTGGACAAGGTGACCAAGAAATCCGAATCCCAGGGCTCCTCCGACGTGTCCCGGGAAGGTGTTCAGCGCGACCTGCTGCCGCTGATCGAAGGCAGCACCGTGAGCACCAAGTTCGGCATGGTGCGCACGGACCACATCCTGTTCATTGCCTCCGGTGCCTTCCACCTGACCAAGCCCTCGGATCTGATTCCGGAGCTGCAGGGACGACTGCCGATCCGGGTTGAGCTGCAGGCGCTCACGCCGGATGACTTCAAGCGCATTCTGACCGAGCCCAGTGCCTCACTGGTCGAGCAGTACCGCGCCCTGATGGCCGCTGAAGACGTTGACCTGACCTTCAGCAAGGAAGCCATTGAGCGCATCGCCGAGATTTCCTGGAAGGTCAATGAAACCACGGAAAACATCGGCGCCCGACGGCTGCATACGGTCATGGAAAAGCTGCTGGACAAGGTCTCCTATGATGCCGGCGACACCCTGACCCAGCCCTTCGAGGTGACAGCCACCTACGTGGACGAACAGCTGGGCGAACTGGCCGAGGATCAGGACCTGAGTCGCTACATCCTCTGATCGGGAGAACCACCATGGCGGAAAGCTCTGCTCCAACCAATGCGCGCATCCGCCGCCAGTCCCGGGTACTGGAACTCCAGTACCCGGATGGGCACTGCGTACAACTGCCGTTTGAGCTACTGCGGGTTTTCTCCCCTTCAGCTGAAGTGAAGGGACACGGACCGGGCCAGGGCTTTCTGCAGACCGGGAAGAAAGACGTGCTGATCACGGGCGCGGACCCCGTGGGCAATTACGCGCTGCAGCTCCATTTCAGCGACGGTCACAATAGCGGCATCTTCAGCTGGGACTACCTGTGGGAGCTGGCCTGCAATCAGGACCAGTACTGGCAGCACTATCTCGAGCGGCTTGAACAGGAAGGCGGTTCAAGATAAAAAGCCCTTCGCCCTGAGGGGGCTGACAGGAGGGGCGGACGAAGAGCAGAAAACCAGCGGTCAGAGAACCCGTCGTGCGTTATTCAGCATCTCCGAAACGTTATCGATCCCCGAGCTTAACCGGCTGCGATTGCGGCGGCTGCGCTGGCGTTCGCGCGCCACGTACACAGGAAGCATCTCACCGTAGAGACTGGTGCTGATGGTACGCTGCTCATCCTCCAGGCAATCCCGGCGAAGCGTTACTCCGTAAGGGGCGAGGGTTGCCTCCAGCTCATCGGCTCGGCGCAGCAGATCCCGACGGGTCATCTGGTAGGCGTGCTCGCACACCATCCGCCGCGACTGGAAGCTGAAGACATTGGAGAAAAACAGCTTGGCGTCATCCCGCTCCGGCTGGAACAGCACAATGTCGGATTCCGGATACTGCTCGGCATACTGGGCAATGCCCGCCTGCATGCGTGAATAGACCATAGTGCGGAAAGTCTGCCCCAGAATGTTGGGCATTCCGGATTCGGTCAGGGCACCGGCCTTCATGGTGCCTGCGCGCACTGCCGCACTGGCATCAATGGGCACCAGCGGGTTGATGGCCAGCACCAGATCGGCCCCGTCCTCCAGTGCCACAGAGGCGTGAAGCCCCTTGCGCAGAGTGCCGTCGGTGTAATAGCGGCCATCAATCTCCACTGGCATATAGACACCCGGCTGAGCAATGCTTGCCTGAACGGCTTTGGAGATGGGGATATGATCAAAGCCGGGCGCCCCGAGGCGCACTGCCTCACTGCTTTCCAGATCCGCAGCAATGATATAGAGCCGCCGGCGCAGCTCCCGGAAGTCATTGGTCCGGCCCAGCATGCTGAAAGCGCGCTTGAGGTATTCGTGCAGCCCTGTGTTGTCGAACAGCCCTGCCGGTACCGCCTGGGCCAGCACCGTCATGGCTTCCAGAAGACTCTGGTCATAGGGGTTGCTGGCGAAGCGGCCAAGGGCATCCCACACCAGCCCAGGCACAGCCATGGCTCGCCGGGCATATTCCCGGAAGGCCGGCCGGTAGAAGACCTCCGGATGGAAGGGGTGAACGTCCGCTTCATTCTTGATGAAGATGCGGCACAGCTGGGCCGTCGTCATCTGGTTGGCCAGATTCGCCGCCACAAAGGAACCGGCGCTGACACCGACATAGACGTACAGATCGTTGAAATCAATTCCTTCGAGTGCTTCGTCCAGTGCACGCAGGGCGCCGATCTCATAGATACCTCCCAGCGGACCACCACCACCCAGCGCAAGGCCGATGCGGGGGCCTTCGCCGTCACTCGACTGATTGTTCAACTGCTTTACTGTCATGAGCCACTCATCTGTCGGGTCCGCCGGAGTCGTTTATCCGGATTACTTCAAGTTGCAAGGTATCAGCCTGGATTAGAATAAACACACTAGAGTTGAACCGGGCTCGCCCTACACTTTCAATAAAGTGTAGCAGTGAATCGCAATTCTAGTCGCCGTTTCGCCCAGTGGATTCGGCCGCCACCGCATGAGACGGAGAGCGACTTCTTTCCCCCCGCTCCGGCGCGCCGGAACGCTCCGGGCGCACATAGCGTCCGAAGCCGGCTCGACGCAGGCCCAGCTCCACACAGCTGCGGATGACATGGGGGGAGTCCATGGTGAGTACATCGGAAAGCAGGTCCCGAGCCATGCCCAGGTCCACACCCCGGATCACTGACTTGATCTTGGGCAGACTGGCTGCGTTCATGGACAGGGCATCGTAGCCCATGGCCATCAACAGCAATGCCCCGCCCGGGTCGCCCGCCAGCTCTCCGCAGATGCTGACCGGTTTACCCACGTCATGGCAGTCCTGGGCAATGTGACACAGAGCCTGGAGTACTGCCGGATGGTAGGAATGATAGAGGCTGGCTACCCTGGGGTTGTTGCGGTCCACCGCCAGCAGGTACTGGGTCAGGTCATTGGACCCCACGGAGATGAAATCCACCCGCGCCGCCATTTCACGAACCTGATAGACCGCCGCCGGAATCTCAATCATAACGCCAACCCGGGGCATGGCCAGCTTGTAGCCTTCCTCCTGCACCTCATGCCAGGCGCGGTAGATCAGATGCTGAGCCTCTTCGATCTCCGAGACGTTACTGATCATCGGCAGCATGATACGCAGGTTATCCAGACCTTCACTGGCCTTGAGCATGGCCCGGATCTGGACCAGGAAAATCTCGGGATGATCCAGCGTCACACGAATGCCGCGCCAGCCCAGAAAGGGGTTTTCCTCGACAATCGGAAAGTAGCTCAGCGCCTTGTCTCCGCCCACATCCAGAGTACGCATGGTGACATCCGCCGGCGCAAAAGCCTCCAGCTGCTCGCGGTAATAGGCACGCTGCTCCTGTTCGGAGGGGAAGCGTTCATTGATCATGAACGGCACTTCCGTGCGGTAGAGGCCAATACCCTCGGCACCATGATTGAGCGAGCGCACCACATCCGTCATCAAACCGGTGTTGACGAACAGCGGCATGCGATAGCCATCCAGCGTCTCACAGGGCTTGTCGCGCAGCTCTTCCAGCCCCCGGATCAGTTCCGCCTCTTCCTCGACAATGGTTTCGTAGAAGGCGCGGAGCTCGAGCGAGGGCGAAGCGAAAATCTGCCCTTCATAACCGTCAACAATCAGTTCACGAGAATCGAGCTGGGCGACCGGCACATCCACCAGCCCCATAACGGTGGGCACCCCCATGGCTCTGGCCAGAATGGCCACATGGGAGTTACTGGAACCACGCACCGACACCAGACCGACCAGCTTACCAGTGGGCACGTCCCCGAGCATGGCCGGCGTCAGCTCGTCGCTGACCAGAATTGTATTGTCGGGATAACTGACGTCCTTGGGCTCGCCCTCCTGCAGATGCGACAGCAGACGCCGCCCCAGATCCCGGATATCCACCGCCCGCTCACGCAGATACAGGTCGCCCATCATCTCGAAATGGCGCACGTACTGATTGACCACATCCTTGAGCGCGCCCTGGGCCCAGTGGCCATCGCGTATTCGCGCCTCCACCTCGCCAGGCAAGGCGTGATCGTCCAGCATCCGCAGGTACACCTCAAACAGTGCCTGTTCTTCCGGACGCAGCTGTGGCGCCAGGCGCTCACCCACCAGCTCAATGTCCTCGCGCACGGCGGTTACCCCCTCGCGAAAGCGGGCAATCTCCAGCTCAATATCCTCACAGCGCTTATCCGGCACCGCGTCGAGGTCGGCAGGCGGGAACACGACCACACCAGTGCCAACTGCAACCCCCGGCGAACCTGCCACGCCGTCAAACGAGATGTCCTCCGCTTCGTGACCACTCAGCGACAACCCACCAATGGCGCCAGTCGCCTCGCTGTGGGCAATGACCCCGGCCAACTGCGCGGAAATGGTGACAAGGAAAGCTTCCTCACCCTCATCAAAGCAGCGACTGTTCTGGCGTTCCTGCACCACGATCACGCCCAGCACACGCCGATGATGGATGATGGGCACACCGAGAAAGGACCGGAAGCGCTCCTCACCAGTCTCGGGGAAGTAACGGTAACGAGGGTGGGCCTGGGCATCTTCGAGGTTGATGGGCTCTTCACGGGTACCCACCAGCCCCACCAGGCCCTCGGATGGGGCAATCATGACGCGGCCAATGGACTCTTTATAGAGCCCTTCGGTGGCCTTGAGAATGTAGCGCTGTGTTTCCGGGTCGAACAGATAAACCGAGCAAACCTCGGTCTGCATGGCCTGCTGAACACGGGCTGCGATGGTGTCCAGCGCCTGCTGAAGGTCTTTGATACCATTCAGCTCCTGGACGATCCCCCGCAATGTGCTCAGCATTTTCGTCATAAGCGCTCAGCGCTCCTGGTCCGCTGTCGGGCGCTGCTGCGCCTGCAATTTGAAGACCCGGGGGGCGAGCTCTCGCAGCGCCCGGCGATAGACTTCCCGCTTGAAAGGCACCACCTGCCCCAGCGGGTACCAGTAACTGACCCACTGCCAGCCATCAAACTCGGGGGAGCTGCTTCGGTCCACCCGCACGCGCGCATCAGGAGACAGCATTTCCAGCAGAAACCATTTCTGTTTCTGCCCAATACAGACGGGCCGGGAATCATTCCTGACCATGCGCCGGGGCAAACGGTATCGCAGCCAACCGCGGGTGCTGCCAATGATGCGCACATCAGACGCCTCCAGCCCCACCTCTTCGGTCAGCTCACGGTAAAGGGCCTGCTCCGGTGTTTCATCATTATTGATTCCTCCCTGCGGAAACTGCCAGGCCTCCTGCCCGATTCGTCTGGCCCAGAGCAGCTCGCCCCGCTGGTTTGCCAGAATGATCCCGACATTGGGCCTGAATCCGTCGGAGTCAATCATGGCACCACCTGTATTTTTTTGATTCTATTCGTAAGTTAGCCCCATTCTTCCAGAATTTACAGACCTCGGCAATGTGCCCATCGCGGCCAAGGCCGTGTTACAATCCCGCGCCCTGAACCCACACCCCCATTTTCGATCAGGAGCTTCCTCCCTTGACACTGGCCATCTTTGACCTCGACAACACACTGCTTGACGGCGACAGCGATCACGCCTGGGGCGAATTCCTTGTCGATCAGGGCGTGGTGGACGGTGAGCACTACCGGCGCAGAAACGACGAGTTCCACGAGGCCTATCTGGCAGGGCGTCTCGCCATCGAGGACTACCTGGCCTTCGCCCTCCAGCCCCTGGCAAAGACTCCCCTGGACCGCTTGATGTCATTGCGCCAGAACTTCATGGAAACCGTGATTGAACCGATGATCACCACGGAAGCGGAAGAACTGGTGGACACACATCGGGAGAAGACCCACACCCTGCTGATCGTTACAGCCACCAACCGCTTTGTCACTGAGCCCATCGCCCAGCGCCTCGGCATCGACCACCTCATAGCCACCGAGCCGGAGTTCCGCGATGGTGGTTACACGGGGCAGGTCAACGGCACACCGAGTTTTCGCGAAGGCAAGATCACACGGCTGGAGGATTGGCTCAGCCACCGCGACGACACCCTGGATAACGCCTGGTTCTACAGCGATTCCCACAACGATCTGCCCCTGCTCGAAAAGGTCCCCAACCCGGTGGCTGTCAATCCGGATGCCGAGTTGGAGCGCATCGCTGGTAGCCGGGAATGGCCCATCATACGCCTCCATGGCCGCCATCGCTGACTGGTAGCTCCCGCCCGTGCTGCTAAACTGAAAAGCGCCCGGATACGGGGCGCTATTCAGGAGAGGATGGGTGGCCATGTCTTCACAGCTGACCGACGAACAGATCAATAACATTCTGCAGGGCATCCGTGTGCCGCCGCAGCCGCAGATTCTGGTTGATCTGCAGATGGAGCAGGCCATGCCGGATCCGGATATCCGCCAGATCGCCCAGCTCATCCGTCAGGACGTCTCACTCTCCGGAATGATGCTGAAGTTCGTCAACTCGCCGTTCATGAAACACGGCAACCAGATCTCGTCCATCGAGCAGGCGGTGTCTCTGCTCGGGGCCAGCACGGTGGTGAACATCATCAATGGCCTGAGCATCAAGGGCGAGATGAGCGATCAGGCCATACGGGCGATGACAGGCTTCTGGGACACCGCCACCGACATCGCCCAGGTCTCCACCCACATTGCCAAGCACATCGGCGCCAAGAATCCGGATGAGGCCTATGCCGTTGGCCTTTTCCACAACGCCGGCATCCCGCTGATGATGGAACGCTTTGAAGATTACCCGGCGGTGATGGAGGAAAGCTACGCCCACAGCGAACCCCGGGTCATTGATGTGGAGAACCGGGTGCTGAACACCAATCATGCGGTGGTGGGCTACTACGTGGCCAAGTCCTGGAATCTGCCACGCCACCTGTGTGAAGTCATTGCCGAGCACCACAACGCGGAACAGGTCTTCAGCAGCGGCAGTGGCACCCACCAGGAGCGCAAGACCCTGCTGGCCATACTGAAGATGGCGGAACACATCTGCGGCAACTTCACCATTCTGGGCCAGCAGGAAGAAGACCACGAGTGGAATCGTCTGGAGAGTGACGTATTGATCTATACGGGACTGACCCGCTTTGATCTGGACGACCTGATCCAGAGTTTCGAGGACATGGGAATTGCAGTCTACGGGCGCTGAATGCGCTCTTCAGGCATTGCGATCCAGAAAACTCAGCATCTGCGGCAGACGGGCTTCGAAGGAAGTGTAACGGTGGTCACCGCCCTCCTCCACAACCTGCTCGGCGCCCTGGTAGCGCGCCTGCGCCAGACGGTAATCCAGAGTTTCATCACCGGTCTGCAACAACACCAGTAACCGTTCAGGATGGCTCAGCACTCCCGGGTCCATGGCACGCAGATGATCCAGGTGTGCCTGTGTCACCGAGAAGACCTCTCCTGTGTAGAGATTGGTCTGCAGCCCAAGATGGTCCGCCATAAGGTCGTAGGGATAGGGCGCTGGATTGATCAGCACAGCCGGCCGCGAAAAACGCTCAGCCATGACCGCGGAAAAGAATCCCCCCAGAGAACTTCCGATCAACCCGACCCGACGCCCTTCCAGACGTTCCAGAATACGGCTGACCACCTCTTCCGCAGCTTGAGGGGTATGCGGCAACTCGGGCACATACCATTGACCACTGTAACCGAATTCGTTCAGATACCGACGCAGAAATCGCGCTTTTTCCGATTGGGGAGAGCTGCGGAATCCGTGAAGATAGACAATATCCGGTGCCGTCATAACACAGCCTTCACTCGCCACTAATACCCACTGCTGTCGAGCTCAAGTCCGAAATCCCCAGCAGCGATCCGCTCCACCCCGCTCTCAATCCTCCCATCGGGATAGAGATTGAGCCAGCGGTAACCCGGCGGACGATCATCCACCCGGAAATCCGTCACATCCGGCGCGAACTGCACACTGGTCGATGGTGAGGCCAACAGCCGGTAACCATCGCGCTGCTCATCCAGATCCTGATGGATATGCCCCCAGAGCACCCCCCGGACCTGTGGATGACGTTTCAGGACCTCAAAGAAGCGCTCGTGGTTTTTAAGCCCAATGGCATTCATCCAGCGGGCACTGACCTCAATAGGGTGGTGGTGCAGGCAAATCAGCGCATGGTCGTCCGGATACTGCGTCAACGCCTCATCCAGCAGGGCCAACTCGGAGTCACTCAGGTGACCGTGCACCTGATTCGGAACAGAGGAGTCCAGGAAGACAAGCTGCCAGCCGTGGCTGCGGAAGCGTTTCGCCGCCGACTCGGTGCCGCCGATGACCCGCTCCATGGCAGGCCCATAGTCATGGTTGCCATTGAACCAGTAGACAGGACAGTCAAAGAATGCGGTCTGTGAGAGAAAATACCGGTAGGCCTCATCACTGCCATCCTGAGAGATATCCCCTGTGGCCAGCACAGCATCCGGCCGCTCCTGATTGAGACGGACATGGGCAAGAACCGCTTCAAACGTCTCTCTTGTCCTGACTCCCAGCAGGGTCCCTTCGGAATCGGCCAGCAGATGCGGATCCGTAATCTGCAGCAGCCTTAGTGGCTCACACGACGATGCCATGATTGCAGTTGAACTCCCGGTTTTGACAATTGCGTTTGAATATAGCTGCTAAACCGTCAGTTTCGCCAATCGGTTTCCCGACCCAGATCACAAACCGGTCAGGGGGATTCCAGGCTCCACACATCCGAGGTACTGGGCAGTTGCCCAAATCTGAGGCAGAAATCGAGCCAATCCGCCAGAAACAGATTCACCTGGAGCTTTTCATCCGGGTGATGCATGTTCGCATTCGGGTAGGGGTTCACCGCCTGAATGCGTCCGTGGCGATGAAAACTCATGACCTCGGTCATGGACGCATCATGGTAAGAGCGCACCGTCATGTTGGGATCGCTCAGCCACTGCCCCGAATCAGAGAGCTGCTCCAGATACCAGGTCTCGGTGTAGCGTGCCTGCTCCAGCATGCGAAGCCGCACACTGCCACGATGGCTCTGGCCATCGTGAAGATCAAACAGAATGTCCCGCCCGTCTTCATTGCCCAGACGGCGCAGCCGCTCCAAACGCTGATAGTTGCTCTCACATACCGCCGAAAACCGTGGCAGATCCGGGACGTAGGCTCTCATTGCCCCTCCCGCCACTGTTCACGCAGGCGCTCGCGATTGAGCGCCAGCCACTGCAGCGACATAATCCCCGGGGCGTTCCATATCCGCCCGTCCCGGATGGCGTTCATCGCGTCCTCGAAGCTCAGGATGTGGACCCGGATATCTTCGTTTTCATCAGCCAGACCGTGGACACCACCTGCCCTGGAGGCGTCCACCCAGGCCCCATAAAGGTGCACCATCTCGTTGGTTCCGCCGGGCGAGACCAGGTAGTCGCAGATGTGCTCCAGGGCTTTGAGCTCCAGGTCGGCCTCTTCCTGAGCCTCACGCGCGGCCGTGGCTTCGGCCGAATCCCCAGCCTCATTGATACCCGCGACCACCTCCAGCAGCCAGGGTGAGGCCTCACGCCCGAGAGCCCCGGCCCGGAACTGCTCGATCAGCACCACGCAGTCCGCCACCGGGTCATAGGGCAATACACAGGTGGCGTTTTCCCGGTGGAAGATTTCGCGCGAGACCGTCTGCGTCCAGCCGCCCTCAAACCGGCGGTGGCGCAGATGCAGCCTACGCATCCGGAAGAAGCCCTGAAACAGGACTTCCTCCGACTCAATCTTCACATCACTCCGGTCAAACCCCGGATAACTCTCGCGCATGGTGCGCCTCACTGTTCGGGTTCTGTCCGAGCAGCAGACACACCACCGCTCAGACTTTCGGGTACAACTCGCTGCCCTGTTCAACGAACTCGGCCGCCTTGTCCGCCATACCCTGCTCCAGCGCCTGGCTCTGGGCCAGATTCTGTTGCCGGGCATAGTCCCTCACTTCCTGTGAAATCTTCATGGAGCAGAATTTCGGCCCGCACATAGAGCAAAAGTGCGCCACTTTGGCCGAGTCCTTCGGCAGGGTTTCGTCGTGATAGGCCCGGGCCGTTTCCGGATCCAGGCCCAGATTGAACTGATCTTCCCAGCGGAACTCAAACCGCGACCTGGAAAGCGCATTGTCCCTGAGCTGGGCACCGGGATGGCCCTTCGCCAGATCCGCCGCGTGGGCGGCGATTTTGTAGGCGATGATGCCGGTCTTCACATCGTCGCGGTTCGGCAGACCCAGATGCTCTTTCGGCGTTACATAGCAGAGCATTGCGCAACCATACCAGCCGATCATGGCGGCGCCAATCCCGGAGGTGATGTGATCATAGCCCGGCGCTATGTCGGTCGTCAGCGGTCCCAGTGTATAGAACGGCGCCTCGTCACAGCACGCCAGCTGCCGGTCCATGTTCTCCTTGATCAGGTGCATGGGAATGTGGCCAGGGCCTTCGATCATGCACTGCACCTCATGGCGCCAGGCAATCTTGGTGAGCTCGCCCAGGGTCTCCAGCTCGGCGAACTGGGCCTGATCATTGGCATCGGCAATGGAGCCAGGGCGCAACCCATCCCCCAGCGAGAAGGAAACGTCGTAGCGCTTCATGATCTCGCAGATGTCCTCAAAATGAGTATAGAGGAAACTTTCCTGATGGTGGGCCAGACACCATTTTGCCATGATGGAGCCACCTCGCGAGACGATCCCAGTGGTGCGCTCCGCCGCCATGGGCACGTGATGCAGACGCACCCCGGCATGGATGGTGAAATAATCCACGCCCTGCTCCGCCTGCTCAATCAGAGTGTCGCGGAACAGCTCCCAGGTCAGATCCTCAGCCACACCATCCACCTTTTCCAGAGCCTGGTAGATGGGCACTGTGCCCACAGGCACCGGCGAGTTGCGAATCAGCCATTCGCGGGTCTCATGAATGTCCTTGCCGGTGGACAGATCCATGATGGTGTCCGCCCCCCAGCGGATGCCCCAGGTGAGCTTGCCCACCTCCTCCTCAATGGAGGAGGTCACCGCCGAATTGCCGATGTTGGCGTTGATCTTCACCAGAAAATTGCGCCCGATGATCATGGGTTCGGCTTCCGGGTGATTGATGTTGCTGGGGATAATGGCGCGCCCCCGGGCGACCTCGTCGCGGACAAACTCCGGGGTGATCTGATCCGGGATGGCCGCGCCAAAGGCCTCCCCAGGATGCTGGGCGCCAAGCCCGGCGTCCACTTTGGCCTGTTGCAGTCGCCCGGCGTTCTCACGTATCGCGATGAATTCCATTTCCGGGGTCACAATGCCCTGGCGGGCGTAGTGCATCTGACTGACATTGCGCCCGCTCTGGGCGACCCGGGGTTT
>LKMJ01000410.1_pt1 | contig 32363 bp, 26 predicted proteins | sample 643391 | NCBI WGS metagenome assembly LKMJ01 (sample SAMN04112250, study PRJNA286221) | soda lake metagenome | biome: soda lake; feature: Kulunda Steppe; material: water; isolation source: sample PL-Br10 brine of Picturesque Lake | place: Russia: Kulunda steppe | collected 2010-07 | reverse complement strand
GAGCAGCTGGCGGAGAAGGAGATCGCACTGTTAATTCCCGAACCTTTCTGTTCTTTAACAGAGAGGGGAGTTAAGGATAAAAGACTGAGGCAGTTTGCGAAATTTTACGGGCGGCCGGAATTTGAACTGGATTATCAAAACCAGAAACTTGACGGAGTAGAGGTGTTAAGAAGTTCGCCCTGCGGCGGCAGCCCTTCAGTGGCTGAAGAACTGGAGGGTGATGAGATTGCCGAGGCTGCCAGAAAATCAGGGCTTTATCATCAGTACTATCCCTGTAAAGCCTCGGTTGATATTATTCACCGTTCGGCCTATATAACTGAGGCGGCCGTTAATAGGGCTCGACAGAGAAAGGAAAACGAAGATAATGAAAATCTCAGTGAAGCAAGATAATTTCAAGGGGGGACAAACGTGGCTGTAGAAAGAGTAACACGTAAGTTTAAAAACACCATAAATACCGTGACCATTGGTACCGGAGAAAACGCTGTTACCGTTGGCGGACATACCGGCCTTCCCTTTCTCTATGAGGAGGCAGAGCTGCCCAACCCACCGGTAATAGCCCTGGATGTTTATGATGAGGTTCCTGAGCGCTGGACTGATACTCTCAAGGATTCTCTGAGCAGAGATTTGATCAGTGACCCGGTAGAATGGGCCAAAATGGCTGAGGAACTGGATGTCGAACTAGTATCTTTGAGATTTACCCGACATGCTGCAGAGGAAAATCCGGCGTCTCCAGAGGAATGTGCCGAACTGGCTAAAGCAATCAATGATGCTGTTGATAAACCCCTGATCATCTGGGGTAGTGGAGATGAAGAACCGGATAATAAACTTTTTCCTGAAGTTAGCCAGGCTCTGGCTGGAGAGCAGTGTCTGATTGGTTCGGCAACCGAGGACAACTATAAAACTTTAGCTGCTACTGCTATTGCTGATGGACATAATGTGATCGGGGAATCACCTATTGATATTAACATCTGCAAACAGGTCAACATACTGCTTTCTGACATGGGTTTTCCCACCGATAAAATAGTTATATTCACCACTAATGGAGCTCTGGGTTACGGTATTGAATATGCCTATTCTATTATGGAAAGAACCCGGCTGGCATCCCTGGGTGGAGATAAGATGATGGCCATGCCTATTATTGCTAATATCGGTCCGGAAACCCAGCGGGCCAAGGAAGTTAAGGTCAGTGAAGCGGACGAACCAAGCTGGGGTGACCAGGAAGAAAGAGGTATAGGCTGGGAGACGACCACCGCGGTGGCCTATCTCCAGGCCGGAGCCGATATTCTGACGATGGCCAATCCCAGAGCGATCGGGTATATGCAGAATTACATTGCCAGGATGACAGAATAGAGAATAGGGAGTTCTAGAACAGCCGGACTTAAGATACTGTCCGGCTGTTTTTAAGCCCCAAGCAAGTGTGAAAAATTTATCCAGTTTAAACTTAAATTTAATTTTAATTATAAATTGGGGAGGTTATTAAAATGATTATTATTGGGGAAAGAATCAACGGTCAATTTACCGATGTAGAAAAGGCTATTCAGGATAAGAACAAGAAAGTTATTCAGGATCTGGCCCAGAAACAGGTGGAGTGCGGAGCCGATTATCTTGATGTTAATGTGGGAACTTCAGTTCCCTCCAAAGAGAGAGTGGATGCCATGCTCTGGCTGGTTGATACAATCCAGGAATGCACCGATGCGCCGCTCTGTATTGACAGTCCCCGCAGGCCGGTAGTGGAGGCTGCCCTGGAAAAGGTGGATAAGCCGCCTATTATTAACTCCTGTCAGGCTGACCTGGAGGCGCTGGATGAATATATTCCCATGGCCCGGGAGTACAATTCCGGTTTAATTGCCCTGACCATGGATAAAGATGGGGTGCCCAATGATGCTGCTAAAAGAGTTGAATTGGCTGGCAATATTGTTATGAAGGCAACCGAGCACGGTTTTGATTTTGACGATCTTTACATCGATCCCATTGTTCTTCCGGTAAGTGCCACCCAGACTCAGCCCGGATTTTTGCTGGAAGCCATGCAGCAGCTCCAGAATATTTCTGATCCCCTGCCTCATTTCAATATCGGGCTCAGCAATATTTCTTCCAACACCAAGGAAAACCATCTAATTAACCGCACCTATGCAGTGATGTGTATAGCTCATGGGGTAGATACTGCGATTATTGATCCCATGGATGAAGAACTGATGGATGCCATTATTACTGCCGAGATTCTCTTGAACAAACATATCTATAATGATGATTATCTGAGCGCCTACCGCAGCAGTAAAAAATAATAAGTTTTAATGAAGGCTTTAGTTATAAATAATCAGTTAGCAAAATCAAGAAATTGATGAGCCAGGTTAACTGTTATATCCACTGCCAAGAAGCAGTGGATATAACTATTTTTTGGTCCTGTTAGTTTTTATAAGGTGGGCTGTTTCAAACTAAAACCAAATTCTGGTCAATGAATTTTTAATTTATATTTCACTGAGAGGTAATATTATCTCTCAGGCAGGAATTATTTCTTATAAGTTTAATTATTAATATAGAAACAAATATATTAACGATTTTTTCATAATTTTATATTTTATCCTGCTGAAATGCTCTTCCGTGAAATTATCTTCTGTTTTAAAAAAATAAAGTTTGCTTTAAAAAAGAAAGGAGACTTTATCATATATGGCTAAAACCTGCGAAGTAACAGTTAACCCGGGAAATAATACCCTGAAGGTAGAGGCCGGAGATAATCTGCTGAAAATACTGCAGGGCGCTGAATATGATCTGCAGGCAGACTGCGGTGGTCAGGGTACCTGCGGCCGCTGCCAGGTGAAAATTGAAAAGGGGGAAGATTTCAGCTATTCCGGGGAACTTCTCTCTGCCGACAGACTGGAGGAGGGCTTCAGGCTGGCCTGCCAGCTGGAAGTTGAAGGAGATCTGGAAATTACCATACCGGAATCCTCCCTGCTGACCGGGCAGCAGATTCTGGTTGGCAGTGAAGAAGAGGATAATTATCTTGAAAGCAAGGAAATTTCAGGGAGACCCCGGGAGATTAATCCACTGGTTAGGAAGAAAAGCTTAAAACTCAGCTCGCCCTCCCTGCAGGATAACACAGCTGATCTGGATCGGATTTACCGGGAACTGACTGGAGAGTCCGGTTTTACTGATTACAGGCTTGAACTGGACCTGGTTAGAGAACTGCCGGAGCTTTTGAGGGAAAATGACTGGAAAATTGAACTGCAGCAGGCCGATCTTTTGACCCATCAGGAAATAATTGAAGTGAGCTCTACTGAAGCCGGCAGCAGCTATGGTCTGGCAGTAGATATTGGCACCACCACAGTTGTGGCAGCCCTGCTTGATCTCGAGGATGGCAGCGAAGTCGGCCGCAGGGGTGAATATAACCGGCAGAGCCGCTATGGTGAAGATGTTATCTCCCGGATAAACTATGCCAGTAAAAATGAAAAAGGAGTGCAGGAGGTTAATCAGGCTTTGATTGAGACCATTAATGAGCTGATTGCAGAACTGCTTTCCCGGGAGGATATAGATACTGAACAAATTAAAATGCTTATGATGGCCGGAAACACAACCATGGTTCACACTCTTATGGGGGCTGATCCTAATAATATCAGACGCTCCCCTTTTGTGCCCAATTTTTTTATGCCGCCGGTTTTTAAAGCTGAAGAACTGGGTCTGAAAGTTTTGCCTCAGGCTCCGGTTTACTGTTTCCCGGCTGTGGGAAGTTTTGTAGGGGGAGATATTACTTCCGGAATTTTAGCCTCCCGACTTCACAGTCAGGAGGACATTACCATGCTGATTGATATCGGTACCAACGGCGAGATTGTGGTCGGCAATCAGAGTCTTTTGATAGGCTGCTCGGCTTCAGCCGGCCCGGCCTTCGAGGGTGGGGGAATTTCCTGCGGTATCAGGGCTATGGAAGGGGCCATTGAACAGGTTAACTTTGATGCTGATTATAATTTTCAATACCGCACCATTGGTAACGTACCTCCCCGGGGGGTCTGCGGCTCGGGTCTGATTGAACTGCTGGCAACCATGCAGCAAAGAGGCATTATAAATCGTTCGGGTAGGTATAATCGGGAATTAGGGAGCGATAGACTGCGGCAGCGGGAGGACGAAACCTATGAATTTCTGCTGGTTCCGGCTGAAGAGACCGATATTGGAGAGGATCTGGTTTTTGCCGAAAATGATATCAAACATCTGCTCCGCTCCAAGGGAGCAGTCTATGCTGGAATTAAAATCATGCTGGACCGCCTTTCCCTGGAAGAACAGATGCTGGAGAAGGTTTTTATAGCAGGAGGTTTCGGCAATTATCTCAATATTGAAGCTTCAATTCGAATAGGTCTTCTACCTGATCTACCCCGGGAGAGATTTGAATTTATCGGGAACAGTTCTCTCAAGGGGGCTCGCCGGGCGGTTTTAAGCGGGGAAGCCTTTAAGGAATCGCTGGAACTGGCCAGCAAGATGACCTACCTGGAATTGAGTTCGGATGAAAACAGCAAGGATTTTATGGATGAATTTGTTGCTGCTCAGTTTATTCCCCACACTAATCTCTCACTGTTTCCTTCTCTTGAAGATAATGACAGTCAGGAGGAAGAGTAAAACTAGGAGGAAAAATTATGAAAAATCTCTTTATTGCCGCCACAGGGCAGGACCGGGGGAAAACATCATTTTCTGTGGGAATGATATCAGCCCTGCGGGAGCACACAGGCAGCATAGGCTACATGAAGCCTGTTGGCCACCGCTTTATCACCACCCAGGATGGTCTCCGCATTGATGAAGATGCCCAACTGATTGATACAATTTATGGCTTTGGTGATAATCTTAAGGATGTCAGCCCCATAATTGTAGACAGTGGTTTTACCAGACACTGCATTCAGCACAGCTGTGAACGGGAGGTGGAGGAGCAGTTAAGTCTGGCCTATGAAAGGGTCAAAACCGGCCGGGATTTGGTGGTTATTGAAGGCTCTGGCAAGTGCAGTGTGGGAGAGGTAATCAAACTTTCCAATGCCCGGGTGGCTGAACTGTTAGATGCCAAAGTTATTCTGGTTGCCCAGGGTGGTTTTGGCAGCACCATAGATACGGTAATGTTGAATATGGCCTTTCTCCAGAAATTTGATATAGATATTCTGGGAGTTGTTATCAATAAAGTCTTTAAAAAGAAATATGATGAGGTCAAAGAAATTACCTCCCAGGGCCTCAGGGAGCGGGGAGTTAACGTTCTGGGTGTGCTGCCCTATGAAAGGCTGCTGACCTATCCCACCCTGGAACATATTGTGGCTGAATGTCCGGAATTTAAACCGCTGACTCAGGCCAGTAAAACTGTGATGCACCGCAATATCAGCAGAATTTTTGTGGGAGCCATGACTCCGCATGAGGCTTTAAAATATCTCAAGGGCCGGGAACTTATCATCACCGGCGGGGACCGCGAGGATATCATTGTTTCGGCACTGGCCCGCTCGGCTATCCATGTTCAGTCCGGCCGGGGAGGAAGTGTGTCCGGAATTATTGTGACCGGAGGTTTAAAACCCCACGATTCTTTATTAGAGACTGCAGAAAATCTCGGCATACTTATCATGCAGGCTGAAGAAGACACCTACTCTGTGGCCAGCAGGGTTAAGGGTATGACAGTTAAGCTGAGACCCAATGACCGCCGTAAAATAGATAAGATTCAGGAGCTGGTAAAAACCTATCTGAATATTGACGAAATAGTCGAGTCTTTGAAATAATTTAACAATCTAAAGTTAAAGTGACAAAAATCAAGTTTTTTCAGCTTATTCTTGACAGAAATGATTTTCTATGTTAGCATAATAAAAACCTTTTAGGATAAAGCAGTATAAAGATTCATGAAGATTACCTGACGACAGCTGAATAGAAATCCTTATCAAGAGCGGTGGAGGGACTGGCCCTATGAAGCCCGGCAACCAGCAATTAAATTTGCATGGTGCCACATCCTGCAGGATTTGGGATCCTGAAAGATAAGAGAGTATTAGCTTTATGTCTCTTCTTCTTTGAGGAAGAGGCTTTTTTATTTTTAAGAGGTATTTAAGAGGTATTTTTCTAGAAGGTATTTTTCTGGTTTTTCCTGAACTTATTTGTTGAAAATCAGGTGTCGTTTCCCGCTTTTTCAGGCAGATTTAAACTTTGACGGTTAAATTATTTTTATTAAATCCAGCAGTTAAATTTTAAGGAGGAGAGCAAATGAGTAGTGAACAAAAATTTCATTTCGACACTCTGGCACTTCATGCCGGACAGAGTCCTGATCCGGCCACCGGGTCAAGGGCCGTACCTATTTATCAGACCACATCCTATGTATTTGAAGACTGTGAGCAGGCAGCTGATCTCTTTTCTCTGGAAGAAGAGGGAAATATTTATTCCAGAATTATGAACCCCACCAATGATGTGTTGGAAAAGAGGATTGCTGCCTTGGAGAAAGGAGTAGCTGCTCTGGCCGTATCATCCGGTCAGTCAGCTGAGACACTGGCTTTGCTCAATATCACCCAGCAGGGACAGGAGATAGTCAGCGGCAGTTCTCTTTATGGGGGAACCTATAACCTTTTCCGCCATACCTTTGCCAAACTGGGAATTAAGGTTAACTTTGTGGATTCCACCAGCCCGGAATCCTTTGCCGCCGCCATTACCGATAAAACCCGGGCTCTCTATCTGGAAACCATAGGCAATCCCGGGCTGGATGTACCGGACATTGCCGCGGTGGCTGAGATTGCCCATCAGGCCGGGATACCTTTGATTGTGGATAATACCTTTGCTACCCCCTATCACTGCCGCCCCATCGAGCATGGGGCTGATGTTGTACTTCATTCTGCCACTAAATTCATTGGTGGTCACGGCACTTCCATCGGGGGTCTGATTGTTGACAGTGGCAATTTCCCCTGGGATAACGGCAAATTTCCCGAACTGAGTCAGCCTGACCCCAGCTATCACGGACTGGTATATACCGAGCATTTTGGCCCGGCAGCCTATATTGCCAAGGCCCGGGTTCAACTTCTGAGAGATCTGGGCAGCTGCCTCAGTCCCTTTAATACCTTTTTGTTTCTTCAGGGTCTGGAAACCCTGAGTTTGAGGATGGACCGCCACAGTGCCAATGCTGAAAAAATTGCCGAATTTCTCAGCAGGGACAGCCGGGTGGGCTGGGTCAACTATCCCGGACTGGTAGGTCATTCCACCCATGAGAATGCCAGCAAATACCTCAAAAATGGTTGCGGCGGTATTCTGACTTTTGGCATCAAAGGCGGCAGGGAAGCAGGAATTAGATTTATTGAAAACCTGGAGCTTTTTTCCCATCTGGCCAATGTTGGTGATGCCAAATCCCTGGCCATTCACCCGGCCAGCACCACTCACCAGCAGCTAAGCGAGGAAGAAAAAAGAAAATCAGGTGTGCTTCCCGAGATGATCAGACTTTCCATTGGCATTGAAGCTGCAGATGATCTGATTGCCGATCTGGATCAGGCCCTGACAGCAGCGGTTGAAGAATAGTGGAGGGATATTATGCCGATTAAGATACCTGACAACCTGCCGGCAGCAGAAACCTTAAAGCAGGAAAATATTTTTGTCATGCCCCTGCAAAGAGCTCTGACCCAGGATATCAGGGCTCTAAGGATATTGATTTTAAATATCATGCCGACCAAGATAGCTACAGAAACCCAGCTCCTCCGGCTGTTAAGTAACTCCCCCCTGCAGGTGGAGGTTGATCTACTGCAGACAGCCAGCCATGAAGCCCAAAATGTCTCCCGGGAGCATCTGATTAAATTTTATCAGATTTTTGAGGATATCAAGGATAAAAAATATGACGGAATGATTATAACCGGGGCCCCGGTGGAAAAGCTTGAGTACCAGAAGGTGGATTACTGGGAGGAACTGAAAAAGATCATGGCCTGGTCCCGTTCTCATGTTTTTTCTGCCCTGCATCTCTGCTGGGGGGCTCAGGCAGCTTTAAAATTTCACTATGGCATTGAGAAATATCCCCTGGAGGAGAAGATTACAGGGGTTTTTAAACACCAAGTCTGTCGGAAGAATACCAGATTATTACGGGGGTTTGATGATGTGTTTTACGCTCCCCATTCCCGCTACACAGAGGTCAGAGAGAAAGATATTGAGAAATGTGATGATTTAATGCTGCTGGCCAGATCAGAGAAAGCCGGGGTCTATATTGCTGCCAGCACCAGCTACCGCCAGATTTTTGTTACCGGTCACTCAGAATATGAATATGATACTCTAAAAAATGAATATCTTCGGGACCTGGAGAAGGAAAAGAATCCACCCCGGCCAGAAAATTATTTTACCGATTGTAATCCCGACAGGAAGCCTCTAAACCGCTGGCGGGCTCATGCTCATCTGCTCTTTGGCAACTGGCTCAACTATTGTGTATATCAGGAAACTCCCTATGATATTTCCAGGATTGATGAGAAGATGAAGGTTTCCCGGTATAATGGGATTAATGTCTTATAAATCTTATTCCAGCAATTTTTTCAGCCGGCTGATTGTTTCCGGTGAGGTTCCGCAGCATCCCCCCAGTATCAAAACCTCAGGCTCATTTCTCCGGGCGGCTTCTCCTGACTCCCGGAAAAAACTGTCCTCGAGCTGATAACGGACCTTTCCAGTCTTTACATCGAGTTCCGGGGTTCCAGCATTATAATAGAGGCTAAGCGGCAGCGGAGCCAGCTCAGCGGTAATCCGGTCAATCGTTTCCCGGTAACCCGGGTCGGGAGCGATACAGTTAATCCCGGCTGCCAGGATTTTTTCCCGGGGATATTCTCTGACCAGCTTGGAAAAATCCTCCGGAGATGTGCCGTAGTTGGTTGAGTGATATCTGCCAAAGGACATGTTGACGATCCAGGGCAGCTCGAATTCAGCAGCAGCCCCAAGAGCAGCTCTCAGTTCCAGGTGATAGGAAAAGGTTTCAAAGAGGAGCAGGTCGATTCCGCCTTCAATTAATGCCGTTATCTGTTCTTTGAAGGCTTGCTCCAGCTCCTCCTGATTGCTATTCTGGTCTGGAAATATTGCCTTATCCGAGCCTGTAGGTCCGATACTTCCTGCTGTCAGGGGACTGCAGTTTTCTGAATGATGTTTTTGAAATTCACTGACTGCAGCACTGGTTAGACTGGCTCCCCGGCGGTTGATTTTTGCTACCAGCTCCGTAAGTTCATTTTTTCCGGCGGCCAGTCCGGCCTGCTTTAGGTAGAGCCGGTTGGCACAGAAGGTATTGGAGGTTATAATATCAGCCCCCGCCGCCAGATAGCGCCGGTGAATTCCTTTAACCCTTTCTGGAGATTTAAGATTATGGACCAGAGGGATTTTTGTTTTTTGGGAGTTAATTTTCATCAACTCGGTTCCCAGGGCACCATCACCCAGCAGCAGCGGAGTAACGGCAGTTCTGCCGCCCGCCTGCTGTTTTTCTTTTTTTAGTTTAACCATTTTCTTAAATTTTTCCCTGCCCTGCATGGTATTGACCTCCCTGCGATTGATTGGTTTTATTCACTTTGTTTGCCTCTAATTATAACAGAGGATCAGGAGTTAGACAATTTCTGAGTGATGGACATTTTAGCTATTTTCCTGTATACTAAATTTGGCTCAGAAAAAAACCAGCCCCGCCATTTTGCAAATATTCCGGGGGCTGGTTGGTCTGTAATATTTGTAATTGATTGTCAGCAAAGAAAGACCGAGGAAATTTAATAGCGGTAGATGGCATTAATTTTGCCGGCCTCTGCTGGCATTTCCTCTTCGGGGATGAGAAAAGCCTTTCCTCCCTGGGAAATAGTTTGAATCAGGGTATAATTGTATAGTTCATAATTATCCTCCAGATTTTCATCGTTGCTAAATTCTACCTTCTCATCTTCGGGAATAAAAATTCCAAACTGCTCTGCTCCCTCTTCAATCAGGAGGGTCTGGATTTTTCCATAGGAAGCATCGGGCAGTATTTTCTTTAAATCAGACTTGGTTTTTTCACTGCCCTGGAGTTCCTTAAATCTCTCAACGGCTTCCTGACGATCAGATTTGGTTAAAGGTTCAATTACCTCCCGGGAGGCTTTAAATATATGGCTCGGTTCTAGTTTGCCGGGACTGCCCTTGACAAACTCCTCCAGTAAATTATTATGGGTATTAGCCCTTACATAAATGGGGTAGATTTCCTCCACACACATCAGAAGGAGTGGCACATCTTTATTTTTTAGATAATCCGAAACTGCCTCATCAACCAGCCGGAAGTACTGGAGAATGTCTTCTTTTTTGTCACCTTCAACAGTTTCATGGCCGTGGAAAACAGCAGAGCCCCCTCCCCGGGAACTGGAGTGATGTTGCAGGGTACGGCCGGAATCATCCTGCTCCAGTATTTCAGCAAAGCTGCCCGGCAGTTTTGCCAGTTCAATTTCAGTTATATCATTTTCTGTAAGATAAAATAATCTGGTGTTATTACGGCTTAGGGTCAGCAAATAAAATTCCCGGTTCTCATAGATTTCGGGCACAGCCTGCTTCAGATCGAAATACCGGCAGACCGAAACCTGTTCATAGAAATCCAGGGGCAGGCGGAAATACTGAAAGGATTCCGGGGTGAGATAGATGGCCAGACCATCACTCTGATTCAGCCAGAAATCCCGATCATTCATCAATCCTGTCAGGGGAGACAGCAGTTCCTCTATGTCAGCGTCCTTGTAATCCCAGTTATTCTTGAGTTTTGTTTTAGTGGCGCTGAGAAGATTTTTGAATCTGATTTTCATTTTGTTGATGGCGTTACCTGCTGATTTTTCAGTTGGCATATAGAGCGAGATTCGGGGATGGGCCTCGGAGGAGATTAAATCCATGACATCATCTTTTGATAATTGATCCATAGTTTTCCCTCCTGTTAAATTATTTTTATTCTTATAAGTGCTGCTAACTGCTGGCTGCTTGTTGGTTAAATACCGGTCAGCTTATAAAACACCGGTTATTTGTTTATATTATAATATAAAAGCAGGAAATCAGCAATTAATTTTACCTGAGAAATTAGAGGGATGTGAAATGATGATAGAAATAAACAAACTAGCCAAGTCCTATAACGGCACCAGGGCCCTGCGGGGGATTAATCTCAGGGTAGAGCAGGGAGAAATTTTTGGGCTGCTGGGGCCAAACGGAGCCGGCAAAACCACCACCATAAGGCTTTTAACCGGACAGCTCAAACCGGATTCCGGCCAGGCTAGAATTTTTGGCCGGGATGTTTTTAAGGATAGAGAGAAGATTTTAAAAAATCTGGGAGTAGTTCCGGAAGAGACAAATCTTTATGAAAGATTAACCATTCTTCAAAATTTAAAATTTTTCTGCCGGCTTTATCAGGTAGATTATGCCAGAATCTCGGAATATCTGGAGATGGTTGGCCTTTTGCAGGAACAGGACCGTCAGGTAAAAGATCTTTCCCAGGGTATGAAACAAAAAGTGCTTCTCATCAGACCCCTGCTGCATGATCCTGAGATCTTATTTCTGGATGAACCTACCTCCGGCCTGGATCCCGGTTCAGCCTCGGTAATTCACAGAATTCTGCAGGATTTAAATCGCCAGGGCATGACAGTGTTGTTGACCTCACATAACATGGAAGAGGTGGATAAGCTCTGTCACCGGGTTGCCTTTTTAAATCAGGGTCAGCTGGTTGAGCAGGGCATTCCCCGAGATTTAAAACTGCAGCATTCCCGCCAGCAGATCAGAGTTGTTTTTCAGGAGCAAGAGGAAATTAACGAAGATTTGCTTGAACTGCAGGGCAAGGAAAGCGCTGAATTTATTGCCGGTCTGATAGCTGAGGGCCGATTAAAGGCGATTCATTCTCAGGAACCTACCCTGGCAGATATATTTGTAGAAATCACCGGAAGGGAGTTGGATTAAATGCCGAATTTTGCCAGAATCACAGCGGTTTTTCTCAAGGAGATTCAGGATATCCGGAAAAATCCTAACATCCTGGTGATGTATGCTCTTCCGGTACTCCTCACCCTGCTCTGGAACAACATCATGCCGGGAATGCCGCCTGGAATGGCCCTCAGTTTTGGATTGCTTTTTCTGGTGGTGATGGTGGGTATGTATGTACCTTCCATGATGATAGCTGAAGAAAAGGAAAAGAAAACTATTGAGGTTTTACTGCTCTCCCCGGCAACACCGGCAGAGGTTATTATCGGCAAGGGGCTTTTGACATTGCTGTCGATTATTTTGGTGGCGATTTTTCTGGTGCTCTTTACCGGCCATCAGCTACAGGGGCTTCTTACAATCCTGCTGGCAACAGTTCTAACCTCAGTTTTTGCTATTTTTGTGGGGATGATAGTCGGGCTGCTGGCCAAAAATCAGATGTCCACCGGGGTGGTGGGCATGCCCGTTTACCTTCTGCTGCTGATAGTCCCCCAGGTTGCTGAAATGGCGCCGGGAGCTGTTCAGATTATGGCCATGTTTTTGCCAACCTATCATTATCTGCTGATTCTGGATTATGTGTTAACTGCATCTGCCAGTCCGGTCAGGATTTTATCTAATCTGGGTTTTATTGCTTTCAGCAGTTTTATTGTTTTCCTGCTTCTGCTTTATATTTATAAAATTAAAGGACTTAAAAACTAACTGCAGAGCTAACTACTGGAACGGCAGCTGAAAAAGAGTTCAGAAAAAATCACCATAAGAAGACACAATATTTTTAAATGAATGAAAATATAAATTTATTGCTGTTTCCTTTACAATATTAAAGTAATATGTTAGTATTCAGAGAAATACATACTTTTTTAGACAAACTAAGACAGACCTCTTTGAGAAGGTTTGAGAAGAGAGTATTAGAGGAGGAAGTAAGATGTCTGATAAAAGAATTGATGCTCTGGGAGCTGTTAATAGAGGAACCCCCTGTCCTTCAGGGCTCTGTACCCTGTGCCAGTCAGACTGTCGGGGCCGCTGTGAGACCTGGCTTTCTGCTCTCCACGGCAAGCAGATGCTCTATCCCCGTGATTTTGGCTCGATTACTGCCGGAAGCAAAAACATTGATCCTCGGGGAGTTAACTATGATGCTCTTAGAATTCAGGGGTATGTCTTTGGTTCTCAGGGACTTAAGGAAGGATTAACTTCCGATGCTGATGATTGTATCTACCCCAATGTAAATATTGCCACCGGTTTTGGTAATAAAATAAAGAGCAGGGCTAAAATCCCTGTAATGACCGGTGCTCTTGGTTCTACCTTTATTGCTGAAAAGTACTGGAATTCTTTTGCCGTGGGAGCGGCGCTGTCCGGTTTTCCCATTGTAATTGGAGAAAATGTGGTTGGGGTTGACCGTAATTCCAGGATGGAAAACGGAGTTATTACCGAGGCCCCGGAAATGGACCGCCGGATTGATATCTATCAAAGGTATGCCAGAGATGGCTATGGAGATATTTTTGTCCAGCTAAATGTCGAGGATACCCGCAATGGGGTAGCTGAATACTTAATAGAAAACTATGGAAATGATATTATCATTGAGCTGAAATGGGGTCAGGGAGCCAAGAATATTGGTGGTGAAATCCAAGTGAGAAGCCTGGAGTATGCCAGATTTCTGGCAGAGAGAGGCTACCTGGTCGATCCTGATCCTACCAGAGAAGTTACCAGAAAAGCCTATGAATCGGGTGCAGTTAAGAGCTTTGCCCGTCACAGCAGGCTGGGAGCTACCGATGCCGAAGATTTTGATAGCTTTAAGGAAGCTTTTCTGGAGAGGGTTGAATACCTCCGCTCTCTGGGTTTTGAAAGAATTTCATTGAAAACCGGTGCCTATGGTATGAGAGCTCTGGCTATGGCCCTGCGCTTTGCAGCTGAGGCTGAGCTGGATCTGGTCACCATTGATGGGGCGGGAGGTGGAACCGGAATGAGCCCCTGGAACATGATGCAACACTGGGGCGTTCCTTCTCTACCCCTCCATACGAGAGCGGTGGAGTATGCCGGAATTCTGGAGGAACAGGGTTTGGAGGTTCCGGATCTTTCTCTGGGTGGCGGCCTGTCCCGGGAGGATCATATATTTAAGGTTCTGGCCCTGGGATCACCCTATGTCAAAATGGTCTGTCTGGGTCGGGCACCCATGATTGCCGGATTTTTAGGTTCCAATATTGAAGGGGTTTTCTACCCGGACCGCAAGGAAGAGCTTAATGGTAACTGGGACGAACTGCCTCCAGCAGTTAAACAAGCAGGCAGTCGGCCCCGGGGTATCTTTGCCGGCTGGTATGATGTGGAAGAAATTGTCGGTCCCCGGGAGATGGAGAATATCCCCTTTGGAGCCGTGGCTCTTTATACTCTAGCTGACAAGCTCAGCACCGGCCTCAAGCAGTTGCTGGCCGGGGTGAGGAAGTTTAATATAGCTGAAATATCCCGGGCAGATCTTATGTCGGGAAACAGGGAGGTTGAAGAATTAACGGGCATTCCCTATATGACTGAAGCTCTGCATGGGGAAGCCCTTGATATTTTATCTGAATAAATTCTTTGCCCTGGAGTCAATTTCATCTTCGTCCCGGCTTTATCTGCTGCTTTAACAGTTCCTGTCGGGAGGGCATTTCAGGTGTTTCTGAAATGTTTTAGATGAAATCTTGGACTCTGGATTTTTCTTTTTAAAGGACAAATAACCGGCAGTTAAGGTTGATATATAAGATTTTTGGAGAGGAGTGATTATTTTGACCGAGAGATGTACTGGAGCAGAGATATTTGTTAAATCTCTCTCCCGGGAAGGAGTAGAAACTATTTTTGGATATCCTGGTGGCACCGTGCTGCCCATTTATGATAAACTTTACGATTCGGATTTTGAACATATTCTTCCCCATCATGAACAGGGAGGGATTCACGCTGCTGATGGCTATGCTCGTTCTACCGGAAAAACTGGAGTGGTCATTGCCACCTCCGGTCCCGGAGCTACCAATCTGGTTACCGGACTGGCCACAGCCTATATGGATTCTGTGCCCCTGGTAGCCTTTACCGGCCAGGTGCCCAGCCATATGCTGGGGACCGATGCCTTTCAGGAGGCAGATATAACCGGTATTTCCATGCCGATAACCAAGCATAATTATCTGGTGCAGAAAACTGAGAACCTGGCACGAATCATCAAGGAGGCCTTTCATATTGCCGGCAGCGGCAGGCCGGGCCCGATACTGGTTGATATTCCCAAGGATATCATGATGCAGGAGGTAGAATTTGCTTATCCTGACAGAGTTGAACTCCGGGGTTATAAACCCAACTATCGAGGCCATCCCCTGCAAATTAAGAAAGCAGCTAAGAAAATAAATCAATCCCGTAAGCCAGTATTCTATGCCGGTGGTGGTGTGATTATTTCCGGAGCCAGCAGTGAACTGCGTCAGCTGGCCGAAAAGGCTCAAATACCGGTTACCACTACCCTGACGGGCCTGGGAGCCTTTGATGAGAGGAGCAAACTCAGCCTGGGTATGCTGGGAATGCACGGCAGCACCGAGGCCAATATGGCCATTTCCCATGCCGATCTTATTATTGCTGTAGGCTGCCGTTTTGATGACAGGGTAACCGGCAAACTTGATGAGTTTGCTCAGGAGGCCGAGATTATTCATATTGATATTGATCCTGCCGAGGTAGGGAAGCGGGTATCCATTGAAATTCCAATTGTCGGGGACGTTAAAGGTATACTGACAGAGTTGAATAAAAAAGTTACCGAGAAATCAAGCAATGGCTGGGGAACCCAGATTCAGGGATGGAAAGATATGGACCGCAGGCAGTATAGAGAGACCGGGAAAAATGGCCGGCTTTCTCCCGGCCCGATAATTGAAGAGATTGACAGTCTGACTGACGGAGATGCTTTCATCGTTACTGAAGTGGGTCAGCATCAGATGTGGGCCGCTCAGTTTTTTAACTATAACCGACCCCGGCAGTTTATTACCTCCGGCGGGTTGGGCACCATGGGCTATGGCTTCCCTGCTTCTCTGGGAGTACAGGTCGGGAATAAAGATGATCTTGTTTTTCTGCTGGCAGGCGACGGCAGTTTTCAAATGAATATTCAGGAGCTGGCCACGGCAGCTAAGAACAATTTACCGGTTAAGATAGTTATTTTAAATAACCAGTATTTAGGAATGGTCAGGCAGTGGCAGGAGATGTTCCTGGATAAAAGATATTCCTCCACCTGCCTTCGACGGCGGGCTGATTGTCCTCCCCACTGTTCGGAACCGGATGAGGACTGTCCTGAAATGATTCCTGATTTTGTTAAAGTGGCGGAGGCTTATGGAATTAAGGCTGAGAAGATTACAAAACCGGAGGATGTCAAGCCGGCTCTGGAAAGAGCTCTGGCAGAACCCGGCCCCTATCTGCTGGACTGTCTGATAGAGGCTGAGGAAAATGTTTTTCCCATGGTACCGCCAGGTGGAAGTCTCTATGAGATGATACTGGAGGAGGAATCAGAATGAAACATACTGTAGCAGTTCAGGTTGCCAATGAATCGGGAGTGCTGGCCAGGATTGCCAGCCTTTTCAGCCGCCGGGGATTTAACATTGAGAGTCTTTCGGTGGGACAGACCGAAAAAGAGGATGTCTCCCGGATAACCCTGGTGGTCTGTGGCAGTCAGAAGGTTCTGGAGCAGCTGGAGAAGCAACTCAACAAACTGATTGTAGTTTACAAGGTAAGCAATATCACCAATGATCCAGCTGTCAGCCGCAGCATGGCTTTTATCAAGGTTCGGGCCGATTATGCCACCCGTTCGGAAATAATTCAGATTGTTGATGTTTTTCGAGGTGAAATTGTGGATGTAGCCAACGACTCTGTTATGGTTGAGATTACCGGAGATGAAGGTAAGATAAATGCCATGGAGGAGCTGCTTGAGCCCTACGGCATTATTGAGCTGGTCAGGACAGGAAAAATTGCCATGACCAGAGGAAAAAAATAATTAAACTCGTAGAAACAGCAGTGTATACTGGGTAATCAGAAAAGAATACTGCTTAAGCTGTTATCAAATATACTGAAATTTACCGGGAAATAATAGAGAAAATTATTAATAGAGGAGCTGAATATCAAAATGGTAGACATGTATTACGATGCTGATGCTGATCTGGCTAAACTTGAAGATAAGACCATTGCAGTTATAGGTTACGGAAGTCAGGGTCATGCTCAGGCTCAGAATTTGCGGGATTCCGGTCTGAAGGTGATTGTGGGCCAGCGCCAGGGCGGAGCCAGCTACGAAGAGGCGGTTGCCGATGGTTTTTCACCCCTGCCGGTGGCCGAGGCAGCCGAACAGGCCGAGATAGTCCAGGTGCTGCTGCCCGATGTTGTCCAAAAGTCGGTCTATCAGCAGGCCATTGAACCAAATCTGGAAGCCGGAAATGCTCTGGTTTTCTCCCACGGCTTTAACATTCATTTTGATCAGATTGTCCCTCCTGAAGAGGTTGATGTCTTTATGGTGGCCCCCAAAAGCCCCGGACATCTGCTGCGCCGGGTTTATACCCAGGGGGCAGGGGTGCCCTGCCTTTTAGCCCTTTATCAGGATGCTACCGGTCAGGCTAGAGAATTAGCTCTGGCCTATGCTAAAGGTATCGGCGGTACCCGGGCCGGGGTGATTGAGACCACCTTTAAAGAGGAGACGGAGACCGATCTCTTTGGAGAACAGGCTGTTCTCTGCGGCGGGACAACCGAGCTGGTTCGGGCAGGTTTTGAAACCCTGGTTGAGGCCGGCTATCAGCCCGAGATTGCCTATTTTGAATGCCTCCATGAACTTAAACTGATTGTGGACCTGATGTATGAAGGTGGTATTGCCAATATGCGGGATTCCATTTCTGATACTGCTGAATATGGTGATCTGACTTCCGGTAAAAAGGTGATCAATGAGAAGTCCCGGGAGGCCATGCAGAAGCTGCTGCAGGAAGTTCAGAACGGTGAATTTGCCAAGCGCTGGCTGCTGGAGAACCAGGCTGGCCGGCCCTCCTATAACAAACGCAAAGAGAGGGATACCAATCATCAAATAGAAAGGGTTGGCAGCAAACTGCGCGGCATGATGAAATGGATAAAAGAGTAAAGGGGCTGGGAAAAAATGACAGTAAAAATATTTGATACAACCCTGCGAGATGGAGAACAGTCGCCGGGAGTTAGTCTGAATGCTGAAGAAAAATTGCGGATTGCCCGGCAGCTGGCTAAGTTAAACGTTGATGTGATTGAGGCCGGTTTTCCCGTGGCTTCTCAGGGTGATTTTCAGGCGGTGCAGAAAATTGCCCGGGAGGTTGAGGGACCGATCATAGCAGCCCTGGCCCGGACCAACTTTGAGGATATTGACCGGGCCTGGGAGGCAATCAAGGATTCCAGCAATCCTCGAATTCATACCTTTATAGCCACCTCTCCCATTCATATGGAATTCAAGTTAAAGAAGAGTCCTGCTGAGGTGCTGGAAAATGCAGTGAAGGCTGTTAAAAGGGCTAAGGGCTATACCGAGGATGTGGAGTTTTCGGCGGAAGATGCTTCTCGCAGCGAGCGGGATTTTCTCTGTAAAATCTTCCAGGCGGTAATCGAGGCCGGGGCCACTACCATCAATATTCCTGATACGGTGGGCTATGCTACTCCCGGTGAGTTCGGTGAACTGGTCGGATATGTCTGTGAGAATGTTTCTAACATAGATCAGGCCGAGGTAAGTGTCCACTGCCATAATGATCTGGGTATGGGAGTGGCCAATTCCATTGCTGCAGTAGAAAATGGGGCCACTCAGGTTGAATGTGCTGTTAACGGGATTGGAGAGAGGGCCGGCAATGCTGCTCTGGAGGAAATAGCATTAGCTCTCAATACCCGTCAGGATTACTATAATCAGAAAACTGCTCTCAATTTACAGGAAATTTACCGCACCAGCCGGCTGGTGAGTCAGCTTACCGGCATGGATATTCAGTTTAATAAGGCCGTGGTGGGCAAGAATGCCTTTGCCCATGAGGCCGGAATTCATCAGGATGGAGTTATTAAGGAGAGAACCACCTATGAAATAATGGACGCCAAAACAATCGGCCTCAAGGAAAACCGAATTGTGATGGGCAAGCATTCCGGACGGCATGCTTTCCGGGATCGGCTGGCTGAAATGGGTTATGATTTAGACCGGGAGGAATTGAATCAGTGTTTTAAACGTTTTAAAGAGCTGGCCGACCGCAAGGGAGAACTAACCGGTCTGGATCTGGAGGCCATTGTGGAGGATCAATTTGGCCAGAGCCCGGAACTTTTGCAGCTAAAGCTTTTGCAGGTGGTAACCGGCAACGGTATCTCTACTGCCACCGTTCACATGCTGAAAGAGGGCGAGAAGATGCTGGAATCGGTCTGTTCCGAGGGCGGCCCCATTGATGCTGCCTATGAAGCAATAAATCGGGTAGCAGGTCTGGACTGCCGGCTGGATATCTTTAAGATCGACGCCATCACCGGCGGCAAGGATGCCCTGGGCAATGTGACCGTTAAGGTGGAGCATGAGGAAGAGCTCTTCCTGGGCCGGGGCGTCAGCACCGATATTATTAAAGCCAGTGCTGTGGCCTATAACAACGCTCTCAATAAAATTATGGCAGCTAAGAGCCGGAAGGGAAGATAAGAAATGGCTATGACAATGGTGGAAAAAATACTGGCTGCTCATTCCGGCCGTAACAGTGTAAAGCCTGGAGAGATAGTAACGGCTGAAGTTGATTTGGTGCTTGGTAATGACATCACAGCCCCGGTAGCTATTCGAGAATTTGAGAAAATCGGGGTTGATAAGGTCTTTGATGCCGACAAGATTGCGCTGGTCCCGGATCATTTTACCCCCAATAAAGACATAAATTCTGCAGAACAGAGCAGGGTGCTCAGGGATTTTGCCCGGGAACAGCAGCTGGAAAATTATTTCGAAATTGGAGAGATGGGCATCGAGCACTGTCTGCTGCCGGAACAGGGGCTGGTTCGGCCTGGTGAAATCATTATTGGAGCAGACTCCCATACCTGCACCTACGGAGCTCTGGGCGCCCTGGCTACCGGGGTGGGAAGCACTGATATGGCTGCAGCCATGGCCAGTGGTCAGGCCTGGTTTAAGGTTCCGGAAACCATGAAGTTTGTTTTTCAGGGAGAGCTGCCGGACTGGGTTGGCGGCAAAGACCTGATATTGCAGGTTATTGGAGATATAGGAGTTGACGGAGCACTCTATCGATCCATGGAGTTTACCGGAGAAACAATTGCCAGCCTGTCTCTGGCCGGTCGGATGACTATTGCAAATATGGCCATTGAAGCTGGAGGAAAGTGCGGCCTAATTGCCCCGGACCAAAAAACCCGGGAATATCTTGAGGGAAGAACCACTGCTGAATATACCGAATATTTTAGTGATCCCGGGGCTGATTATTTTGAGGTTAGAGAATATGATGTCAGCCAGCTGGAACCTCAGGTAGCTTTCCCCCATCTGCCGGAGAACACCAGAGGGATCAGTGAAGTTGGCGAGATAGCAATAGACCAGGCAGTGATCGGCTCCTGCACCAACGGCCGGCTTGAGGACCTCAGGCTGGCTGCTGAGATTCTCGATGGCCGGAAGCGCCATTCCGAGGTACGGCTGCTGGTTTTTCCCGGCACCCAGCAGATTTATCGTCAGGCTCTGGCAGAGGGAATCATTGATACCCTGATTGCAGCAGGAGCAGCAGTCAGCACCCCGACCTGCGGACCCTGCCTGGGCGGCCATATGGGAGTTCTTGCCGCTGGTGAGAGAGCCATTGCTACCACCAATCGAAATTTTGTAGGGCGGATGGGCCATCCTGAAAGCGAAGTCTATTTGGCCAATCCGGCTGTAGCGGCTGCTTCTGCCGTTGCCGGCAGGATTATCAGTCCCGGGGAGGTTGTTTAACATGAATATTAAAGGAAAAGCATGGAAATACGGTAATGATATTGATACCGATGTGATAATACCTGCCCGCTATCTTAACACCTCGGATCCCGAGGAACTGGCCCGCCACTGTCTGGAAGACCTGGACTCGAATTTTGTAGATAAGATGTCAAAGGGGGACCTGATTGTGGCCGGAGAAAATTTTGGCTGCGGCAGCTCCAGGGAGCATGCCCCTCTGGCGATAAAAGCTGCCGGGGTTTCCGCGGTAATCGCCAGTTCTTTTGCCCGGATTTTTTACCGCAATGCTCTAAATATTGGACTGCCAATTCTGGAATGTCCCGAAGCGGTGGAAAATATTTCTCAGGGTGATGAAGTTCAGGTAGAGATAGCTGCCGGCCTGATCACCAATCTCAGCAAAAACCAGGAATACCAGGCAGTTGCTTTCCCGGATTTCATGCAAAAATTGATTCAGGCTGGAGGCCTGATTAATTATCTCAGGGAACAGGCAGGTGAAGGCAATGTCAGCCTATAATATTGCTGTAATTCCAGGAGATGGAATAGGTCCTGAAGTTGTGGCCCAGGGCATTAAAGCCCTGAAGAAACTTTCTGAAATAACCGGACTGGAGTTTAAATTTAGTGAATTTCCTCTGGGGGCTGATCATTATCTTGAGACGGGAGAGCTGGTCAGTCCTGAAACTAAAAGTGACCTGGCCAATTTTGATGCTATCTATCTGGGAGCAGTGGGAGATCCCCGGGTTAAACCCGGGGTTCTGGAACATGGGATTCTGCTGGACCTGAGATTCTCTTTTGATCAATATATCAATCTCCGGCCCATTAAACTTCTGGATGAAAGATTTACTCCTCTCAAAGATACAGCTCCCGAAGATATTGATCTGCTGGTTGTCCGGGAAAATACCGAGGGCCTTTATTGCGGTTCCGGTGGTTTTCTCAAAAAGGGCACTCCTCAGGAAGTTGCCGTTCAGGAGATGATCAACACCTATCAGGGAGTAGAAAGGGTAATTCGCTATGCCTATCGCTATGCCGAACAGCGGAGAGGAAAATTAACTCTCTGCGATAAGAGCAATGTCCTGGAATATGCCCATGATCTCTGGCAGCGGGTTTTTACCAGCCTGGGAGAGGAATTTCCCGGGGTGGAGCAGGATCATATTCTGGTTGATGCCATGACCATGAAGTTGGTGAGAAATCCTGAAATTTTTGATGTGGTGGTTACCTGTAATATGTTTGGTGATATAATTACCGATCTGGGTGCAGAAATTCAGGGAGGCATGGGGCTGGCTGTCTCGGGGAACATCAATCCTGAGGGAGTTTCGATGTTTGAACCGGTCCACGGTTCAGCTCCCGATATTGCCGGAGAGGGCAGGGCCAACCCTACCGCTGCTCTGCTGGCTGCCGCCATGATGGTTGAAGTTCTTGGTCATCCTGCTGCAGCTGACAAACTGGAGCTGGCAGTAAACCGTGCCCTGCAGCTGAATCAAACAACTGCCGATATGGGAGGCAGTCTTACCACCTCTCAGGTCGGAGATTACATCTGCAGTATATTAGAATAGGAGGAATCAAGCAGTCAATGATAAAAATATATGACACAACCCTGCGGGATGGAACGCAGAGAGAAGGAGTCTCCTATTCCACCGAAGATAAACTTAACATAACCAGGAAACTGGCCGAAACCGGGATAGATTATGTTGAGGGGGGCTGGCCCGGTTCCAATCCCAAGGATATCGAATATTTTAAGCGGGTTCAGGATCTTAATCTTCCCGGTTTAACAGTGGCTGCCTTTGGCAGCACCCGCCATGCTGGAATTGATCCGGAGGAGGATAGGAACCTTCAGGCTATCCTGGAGTCGGGGGCAGAGGCTGCCGCCCTAGTGGGGAAATCCTGGATTCTTCATGTTGAGGAAGCCCTTAAGACCAGTCTGGAGGAAAACCTGGCCATGATAGAAAGTTCGGTCAGCTATCTCAAGGAACAGGGTCTGGAGATCCATTTTGATGCCGAGCATTTCTTTGATGGTTATGAGGATTCCTCCGATTATGCTATCAAGGTTCTGAAGGCGGCTGAGAAGGGAGGAGCCGATTCCCTGGTTCTTTGTGACACCAATGGCGGTACCATGCCCTCCCGGCTGCGGGAGATCATCAGGGAGGTAAAACTGCAGATTTCTTCCCCTCTGGGAATTCATGCTCATAATGACTGCGAACTGGCAGTAGCTAACTCCCTGGTAGCGGTGGAGGAGGGAGTGACCCAGATACAGGGTACCATCAATGGTTTTGGAGAACGCTGCGGCAATGCCAATCTTTCTGCTATTATCCCCAATCTTCAGCTAAAATATGGTTATCAGCTGGTAAGTCCGGAGAAGCTAAAGAGAATTACTGCCACTTCCCGTTTTGTCAGCGAAGCGGCCAACCTGAACCCTCCCGCCCAGGCTGCTTATGTGGGAGAAAGTGCCTTTGCCCATAAAGGGGGAATTCATGTCAATGCCATTCTCAAAAATGCCCGAACCTATGAACACGAGGACCCCGAGCTTGTCGGCAATCACCGCCGGGTGCTGGTTTCGGAACTTTCCGGAAAAAGCAATTTGGTCTATAAAGCTGAAGAGCTGGGAATTGAACTTGATGATGAAAGCCAGGATTTACAGGAAGTACTGGCAACCATAAAGGACCTGGAGCATCAGGGCTATTATTTCGAAGGTGCTGAGGCCTCGCTCAAACTCCTGCTGGAGAAAAGCAGGGGCGATTATCAGAAGCTCTTCGGTCTGGAAGGAGTCAGAATTTTAACCGATAAAAAGGAGGATATTAATCCTCATTCTGAAGCTACCATCAAGGTGCTGGTTGAAGGAGAACAGGTTCATACGGCAGCTGAGGGGGTAGGGCCGGTAAATGCCCTGGATAAGGCCCTGCGAAAGGCTTTGATTAATTTTTATCCGGAAATAAAAGACATATATCTTATTGATTATAAGGTCCGGGTGCTGAATGGTAAAGATGGAACTGCGGCCCGGGTCCGGGTTTTAATAGAAACCGGCAATGGTCAGGAAAGCTGGGGCACTGTGGGAGTTTCCAGCAATATTATAGAAGCCAGCTGGCAGGCCCTGGTAGACAGCATCCAGTACGGGATCAGGCTGGCTCAAAAAGAAAGTGGGGTGTAATCATGAAAAAAAACAGTGAACAGGTGACGAAAAAAATTGACAGCGCTCCCCAGCGTTCGCTTTTTAAGGCGCTGGGATTAACTGAAGAGGAACTGGAAGCTCCCCTGATTGGAATCTGCAATTCCTTCAGTGAACTTATTCCCGGTCACAGCGATTTGGATAAGATAGCCCGGGCAGTTAAAGCCGGAGTTCGGATGGCTGGAGCCACACCTCTGGAATTTGGCACAATAGGAGTCTGTGATGGGATCGCCATGGGCCATCAGGGGATGCATTTTTCTCTGGCCAGCCGGGAGTTGATCGCTGATTCGGTGGAAACAGTAGCCCGGGCTCACGCTCTGGATGCCCTGGTATTGATTCCCAATTGCGATAAGGTAGTTCCAGGAATGCTGATGGCTGCCCTGCGGTTAAATATTCCGGCCCTGGTTATCAGCGGGGGGCCCATGCTGGCCGGGAAGTACCGCGGTGAGAATATTGATTTAAAAACTGTTTTTGAGGGTGTAGCCGGGGTCAAAGCCGGACGGATTTCTGAAACAGAACTTGCTGAAATCGAGGAGGTCGCCTGTCCGGGCTGCGGAAGCTGTGCTGGTATGTTCACCGCCAATTCCATGAACTGCCTGACTGAGGTGCTGGGACTGGGACTACCCGGCAACGGAACTATACCAGCGGTGGAGGCTGCCAGAATTCGTCTGGCCAAGCAGGCAGGCAGGCAGATTGTCAGCCTGTATCAGAAGGGAATTAAACCTGCTGATATTGTCAGCAGAGAAGCTTTTATCAATGCCCTGAAAGTTGATATGGCCCTGGGCTGCTCTACCAATACGGCCCTTCATCTTCCAGCCGTCGCCCGGGAAGCCGGCCTGGAACTGAAAATAGACCTGATAAATGAAATTAAAAAAGAAATTCCTCATCTCTGCAGCTTAAGCCCTTCGGGAAGTTACCATATTCAGGATCTGGATCGAGCCGGGGGTATTCCGGCAGTGATGAAGGTGCTGCAGCAGCATGGTCTCCTTGATGATGAGCTCCTGACAGCAACCGGTCATAAAATTCAAGAAAATCTTGAGGGTGTGGAAGTCAGAGACAGTGAGGTCATTAGGAATTTTGACAGGGCCTATCATCAAACCGGAGGTCTGGCTGTTCTTAAGGGAAATATCGCCCCTGAGGGTTCTGTTGTCAAACAGGCTGCAGTAGCCGAGGAGATGCTGGTACATCAGGGACCTGCCCGGATCTTTGATTCAGAAGAAGAGGCTGTTAGTGCCATTCATTCCGGCCGAATTAAAAGCGGTGATGTTATGGTTATCCGATATGAAGGTCCCAGAGGTGGACCGGGTATGAGGGAAATGCTCTCTCCCACCTCAGCTATTGCTGGAGCTGGACTGGATAGGGAGGTAGCCCTGATAACCGATGGACGTTTTTCTGGAGCCAGCCGGGGAGCCTCAATCGGACATATATCGCCGGAAGCGATGGCTGGCGGTCCGCTGGCTGCCCTTCGAGAAAATGATATTATCAAAATTGATATTCCGGGAGAAAGCCTATCTGCTGATCTTACAGAGGCTGAAATTGAAAGTAGGCTGGCAGACTGGGAAAAGCCGGAACCCAAAATCAAGGATGGTTATTTGAGGAGATATGCCAGTCTGGTGAGTTCTGCTGCCAGCGGGGCAGTGTTGGATTGTTATTAGGGTTATGGTTTTTATCTTACTAAGTTAACAGGAGGTCTGAGAATGGATAAAAAAATTACTGTTGAGATGTGTGAAGAAAGAAAGACTCCTCCTTCAGTTGAGGATTTAGGTTTCGGACGTACCTTTACCGACCATATGTTTGTCATGGATTATGAGAGCGAAAGAGGCTGGTTCGATCCCAGAGTTGTGCCCTACAGTCCCCTTGAGATTGACCCGGCAGCGGCCTTCTGTCATTACGGTCAGACAACCTTTGAAGGTCTGAAAGCCTATCGGGCAGAAGATGGCCGGGTGCTGCTCTTCCGGCCTGACATGAATGCTGCCAGGTTTAATAACTCCAATGAGAGAATGTGTATTTCCCGGATGGATCCCGAGTTTTTTGTCAGAGCTGTTAAAAAGACTGTGGAAGTGGACAAAAACTGGGTTCCTTCCAGACCCGGGACATCTCTTTATATTCGGCCCTTTACCATAGCTACCGAGATTTACCTGGGGCTTAAACCCTCCTCCCGCTATAAATTTGTTATTATTCTGTCTCCAGTGGCTGCCTACTATTCTCAAGGGATCAAGCCCACCAGAATTTATGTCGAGACCGACTATGTCAGAGCAATAAAAGGAGGAACGGGAATGGCTAAAACCGGAGGAAATTATGCCGGAAGTTTAAAGGCTCAGTCCCGGGCAGCAGAGATGGGTTATGATGAAGTCCTCTGGCTGGATGGAGTTGACCGGGAATTTGTAGAAGAGGTTGGCGCCATGAATGTTTTCTTCAAAATTGACGGTAAAATTATAACACCCTCACTGGAAGGAAGCATTCTGCCAGGAATTACCAGAGACTCGGTGATAAAAATTCTCAGAAACTGGGGGATTAAAGTTGAGGAGAGAAGAATAAAAATCCAGGAGGTCGCTGAGGCCTATCAGCAGGGCAGCCTGGAGGAAGCCTTTGGCACCGGAACCGCAGCGATTATTTCTCCCATCGGGGAGCTGAAATGGAATGAGATGGAGATGAAAATAAACGGGGGAGAGGCCGGGGAAGTCGCCAGCAAACTTTATGATTATCTTATCGGCCTTCAGACCGGCAGGCGGGAGGATCCCTACGGCTGGACCGTCGAGGTCTAAATTTTTTTCTAAGAATCCGGAAAAAACATTTGACAAACCTCAGAAACCCTGCTATAATTCACTTTAACAATTTAAAAGACACAACAACTGTGAAGGGGTTCAAGTAAGCCTCTGGAAATATTAAGGAGACCGGCGGCACTGCAAACCGGTTATTTCCCAGGGCCGAATTTCCCCCCTGAGTTGCCAGCTGAAATTAAGTAAGCCCGGCCGTCTTCCGTCGTTACCCGGTGAGAGAGTGTCAGCTCTCAAAAGAGATGATTCCTCTGTTACTTAGCAATTTATAAGGAATCAAGACAGGTGGTACCGCGATTATAGTCGCCCTGGAAGGGGCGGCTTTTGTGTTTTTTAGGGTGTTTTTGAGGCAGATCCATCAACTTGATATTTTTGGTATAATTCAATTCACCTTTCATTTATCAATTTAATTGCCAAATAAATAACAATTCAATTTTCAAACAAAATTTAAAGGAGGATGCTGAAATGATTGTAGTAATGAAACCAGAATCATCAGAAGGAGAACTAAAGCAGGTGCTGGAAACAGTACCGGAAGAGGAGTATGACAGTCATATTTTTCGAGGAGTAGAGCGGGCCGTAATAGGCCTGATCGGAGAAGGAGCAGATAAGGAGACTCTGAAAAACCGGCTGGCCTCTCATTCCAGTGTGGAAAAGGTGATAGCTATTCTAGATCCCTATAAACTTACCAGCTGGAAATTTAAGCCGGAGAAAACTATTATTGAACTTGGTCAGGTGAAAATTGGTGGTAAAACTCCTGCAGTTATGGCCGGGCCCTGTGCGGTGGAAAATGAAGATCAGCTGATGACCACTGCCAGAGAGGTTAAAAAAGCAGGAGCAGAGATACTCAGAGGGGGAGCCTTCAAGCCCAGAACCTCGCCCTATTCTTTTCAGGGCCTGGGTGAAAGAGGTCTTAAGCTGCTGGCCAGGGCCCGGGAGGAAACAGGTCTGAAAATTGTCACCGAACTTATGGACATTGAACATCTGGATCTGGTGGCTGAATATACTGATATTATTCAGATAGGAGCCCGCAATATGCAGAACTACCCTCTGCTTTCTGCCATTGGCAGTCTGAGACAGCCGGTGATGCTGAAACGCGGTATGTCAGCAACCATCAGAGAATGGCTGCTGGCTGCTGAGTATATTATGACTGAAGGAAATCATCAGGTTATTCTCTGTGAGCGGGGAATCAGAACCTTTGGTGAAGAGACCAGAAACACTCTGGATTTAAGTTCGGTCCCTCTGGTTAAAGAAATCAGCCATCTGCCGGTTATTGTTGATCCCAGTCACGGAACCGGACGCTGGGAACTGGTTAGACCGATGGCTCGGGCGGCTGTGGCCTGCGGTGCCGATGGATTGATAATAGAGGTGCACCCTGAACCCAGCAGTGCCCTCTCAGATGGCCCTCAGTCTTTAAGACCGGATAAGTTTCACCTTCTAATGCAGGAAATTAAGGAAATAGGCAGCTATGATGATGGCAATATTGACCGGATTCTGCCCTCGGCGATTTAAAACCTGATAACAGGGATGTGATGAAAATGAAAAGACTTGGTTATCTCGGCCCCCCGGGGACTTTTACCCAGCTGGCGGCAGAGAAACTCATCTCCCGGCTGGATAATTACAGCAGAATATCCTGCCAGGAGATCCCGGACTTAATCCAGGCTGTTGACCGCAGCGAGATTGATCTGGCAGTTGTTCCTATTGAAAATTCCCTGGAAGGTTCGGTCAATGTGACTTTAGATTATCTGGCCCATAAGGTCTCGCTGAATATAGCAGGAGAAATTATTCTTCCGATTAACCAGCAGTTAATTGCCAGAAAGGGAACCAGAATATCAGATATTGAGGAGATCTATTCCCATCCTCAGGCCCTGGCCCAGTGCCGGGATTATCTCCAGAAACTTTCAGACAGCTGTCAAACCCACCGGGTAAGCAGCACCGCTGAGGCAGCTGAATTAGTTTACCGGAGGGAGGAAGATGATGCGGTAGTCAGAGCAGCAATCGGCTCCCGGCTGGCAGCCCGGCTTAATCAACTGGAAGTTATTGCAGCTGATATTCAGGATAATGATTCTAACTGGACCCGGTTTGTGGTTCTTTCCCGTTCTGAGGATTCCCACCTGGAGGAGCTGAGCAGCAGGGAATCTGCTGAAGAGAAGGAGAGTTATAAAACCTCAATCATCTGTTCTCCGATTAAGAACCGTCCTGGAATTTTACATGAAATGCTGGCTGAATTTGCCTCCCGGAATGTTAATCTGACCAGGATTGAATCCCGACCAACCAGAAAAATGCTGGGTGATTATCTCTTTTTTATAGATTTTTCCGGTCATCTGGAACAGCCCAAAATTAAGGAAATCATCGCAGGACTTAACCGGAAAACCTCTCATCTAAAAATCCTGGGTTCCTATTCCAGTCTGTTTGCCGGGCTGGAGCAAAAAGATCTTGAGGAGGAAAGATACCATGAAATTAACCAGTTTGCTTGAAAAAAATCTCTCCAGTCTCAGTTCCTATGAACCCGGGCGGGGCAGGGAAAAAATCAGGAAAGATTATGATATAGCAGAGCCGGTTAAACTGGCCTCTAATGAAAACCCCTATGGCTGTTCTCCCCGGGCTCGGGATGGTATTGAAGAGGAGCTTAAGAGAATAGAGGAATATCCTGAAAGCACGGCTGAGCCGCTGCGCCGGGATTTAGCAGATTTCTATGATATTACCCCGGAAGAAATTATTGTGGGAAATGGTTCTGACGAGTTAATCGGTCTCCTGGTAGAGATGATGGGAAGGAATCGGGGAGAAATAATCTATGCTGATCCCTCCTTTGTTAAATACAGAGTTTACATTAAATCCAAGGGCTGTCAGGGAGTAGCGGTGCCTCTGGATGAAAATTACTGCCACAATCTATCTGCCATGAAGGACAAAATCACTGAAAAGACCCGGCTTATGTTTATCTGCGACCCCAATAATCCTACCGGAACATTGTTAACTGCTGCTGAGATTACGGCATTTTTACAGGAGGTTCCGGAACATGTACTGGTGGTTTTAGATCAGGCCTATCATGAGTATGTTACCGATCCTGAGTATTTTTCAGCAGTGGCAGACCGGGAGAACTGGCCCAATCTCTTAATTTTAAGAACCTTCTCTAAGGCTTATGGGCTGGCCGGACTCAGGGTAGGTTATGGCATCGGCAGCCCGGAAATTATTCACTATTTAACTCAACTTAAGGATACCTTTAATTCCAACAGACTGGCTCAGGCTGCTGCCTGTGCGGCTCTGAAGGATCAGCAGCATATTGAAGTCAGCAGAAAAAAGAATAAACAGGAAAAGGAATATCTTTATCAGAAACTGGAAGAATTAAAGCTTGATTATCAAAAATCCCAGGGAAATTTTGTTCTGATTGAAACCTCAGCAGCCAGCAGGAAGGTTGCTGAAAAACTGGAAGAGCAGGGGATTATAGTTAAACCCGGAGCGGCTCTGGGCCTGGAAAATACAGTCAGAGCCACGGTTGGCAGCCGCAGTGATAATCAAAAACTGCTTGCTGCTCTGGAAAAAGTAGCATCCGGCTGGAATCTGGCGATTTGAATTTCTCCAGTTTACCTCTAAGAGAAGATTTAACTGGAAAATGTTGAAATAATTTCCGTGGAACTTCTGGAGTACAATGATATGGGAGAATTGAAGGATGAGGATTACCGGCTGGATGAATGGCATGAAGCCAGAGAAGAGCTTCCTGCCCGTTTTATAGAAACTGACTCTGCTGAAGTTGATACCTATACCGGCGCAACCGGAAGTTCTGAACGCTGGATAGAAGCAGTAGCAGATGCCCTGGCCAAAGCCGGTCTTTAATATAACTTCCACTTAAATAAATTTAGAAATCATAAAAACCATCTGCTGTTTCAGGCAGGTGGTTTTTTTGTTTTTGTTTATCCTGGTTATTAATAACCAGAAAATCGGCAGCATCTGTTATCTCTGTAACATAATAACTTCTGCAGAACTTCTTTTTTTATTCTATCTGTGATATAATGAAAACAGGAAAAATATATATAATTCTGACTTTTTTTATACCGGAAGTGGAAACTTTCAACATCCTTTCTGGAGGTGACTAAAAAATGAATAAAATCCTGGTAGCAGTGGACGGTTCAGAGAGGAGCAGGGGAGCAGTAGAGAAAACAGTGGAACTGGCATCCTGTCTGGAGGCTGATATAACTTTAATTACAGTGGTGGCAGATATTAATCAGGTAATTGATATTGCTGAAGCTTCTACCCATGCAGCCATTCACCGGGGTTTAAATGAGAGAGAAGCCCAGGAAAAGAACCTGGAAAAACAGGGACAGCAGGTGCTGGATGAGGCCGGACAGATCCTGACAGAGGCAGACCTTGAATATGATACCCTGCTGCGCAAGGGTGATCCGGCCGATGTAATCTGTGATATTGCAGAGGAAGAGGGCTATGACCTGATAATTCTGGCAGATAAGGGTCTGGGTGGTGTAAAACGCTTTTTCCTGGGAAGTATCAGTGACAAGGTGGTTAGATATGCCACAACTTCGGTTCTGGTGGTAAAATAAATTAAAAGTTCAAATAGGGCAGGCACAGTATTAAAATAGTGCCTGCTTTTTTTAATTCTGCAGTAATAGCTATTTCTTACATGATAGCAGCTATTACTTACGTGTTAGGATTTATTTTCGATTTTCAAAAAGCGGTTTATGAATTTTTCACAAAGTAATTTCGCAAAGAAATTTAGGCATAGATGCAGATAACTTTACCTGAATTGCAGGAAAAATTCAGGAAATTAATTTTTCAGGATAAAGGAGATGAATAATTTGCTGATAAGTTCCGAGCGGCTGGAGGAAACAGCAGAGAGGCTGCGCCTGGGAAGTAAAGCTCTGGATACCTATTTGCAGTATAAAGCCCGGGAAATAGCTTTAAAAGAGATTAATATTAGAGCTCTGCTGCCTGAAAAATTCAGATTTAAGCGGCTGCAGCAGCAGGCTGATAGTCTCAAGAAGAAGTATCCAACAGCAGAGGAGAGACCGGATCTTTATGGCATCCTGGTGGGGGTTAAGGATCTCTTCCATCTGGAGGGTTTTCCTACCAGGGCAGGTTCCAGATTACCATCGGAGCTTCTAACCGGAGAGGAGGGGAAAGTAATTGCTGACCTCAAGAATGCTGGAGCTCTGATGCTGGGGAAAACCGTGACCACTGAATTTGCCTATTTTGCCCCGGGACCAACCCGCAATCCTCACAATCCAGACCATACTCCCGGAGGCTCCAGCAGCGGCTCGGCAGCAGCTGTTGCTGCCGGCTACTGTCCCCTGGCTCTTGGAACCCAGACTATCGGTTCAGTTATAAGGCCGGCGGCTTTCTGCGGTATAGTTGGCTTTAAGCCCAGTTTTGCCCGGATTCCCTCCGAGGGAATGCTGCTCTTTTCACCTTCCGCCGATCATGCAGGATTATTTACCCAGGATATGGCAGGGATGCGGCGGGCAGCCAGGCTTGTCTGTCAGAACTGGAGAGAAAGTGAGGTCAGTCCTGAAGAAGCTGCCTCTCCGGCCCTCGGAATTCCGGTTGGCCCCTATCTTAAACAGACTTCCTATCAGGGAAAAGAGGCTTTTTCCAGCCAGCTGAAATTCTTATCCCGCCGGGGGTATGAGCTGAAAGAAGTTGAGATATTTGCTGATAT
>LKMJ01000409.1_pt1 | contig 32374 bp, 40 predicted proteins | sample 643391 | NCBI WGS metagenome assembly LKMJ01 (sample SAMN04112250, study PRJNA286221) | soda lake metagenome | biome: soda lake; feature: Kulunda Steppe; material: water; isolation source: sample PL-Br10 brine of Picturesque Lake | place: Russia: Kulunda steppe | collected 2010-07 | reverse complement strand
TTTGAGTGCGTCTGTGAAAAGCAGTTTTCTAACGATAATGCACCACCGAGGCCCTCTCTACATAGGCCGAGGCTCTGCAGAGGCTCGACGAGCCTCTTTGGGATTTTGAGACACCCTATTTACCCATCCTTAATATTAACATATCTTTTCTCGCCGAATGAGCCTTCTGGAAATGAATTCACCCATCATCCGGCTTTTGAATCTTATCCCCTGTTGTAAACGCACACCCGAATATTATTCCACTTATATCCTCTTCATTATTTTCATCCGTAAGAGCATGCGTTGTGCTGTGACAGATGGGCAGAGTGAGCGGCACTGGAAGACTGATCCTTCGTACATCAATGATAAAAATAAGTGTATTGAAATGTTTTGGCACCGGCTAGTTTCAGGGTGAGCCTTTATTTCTGTCCATGACTCACGATGCAAGCACACATGCACTACAATCCCTTTCTTTGGTACTCACAGTGCCTTGGTGCGCCTCTGGCATGCAGCCGCCTGCTTGGCTGATGATGTGAAGGGGAAAAGCCTGATTGAGGAAGCACGCCACGAGACATAAGGTTTAAACACGTATTGACTCAGGTATATAAACTGCTACATGTATGGTGCAGCTTTCAAGCCAGCGCAAGAGCCTGTGAACTATGAGCCACAACACTTTGCATAAGCAACACAGCTTTGCACAAGCACCCACATTGAAACAGGAGGGTGCAGTCGGCCAGGGCGCTTTGCCAAGAAAAGGGCATGAGCAAGTATTTTCCTTGCACTCCCTTCAAGCACTCGCACTTCATCTTGTCTCACAGCCTCCTCAAGTAACATGAAGTGTCCTTGGGCACAGGAACCACTTAGCACGTGCAGGCTGTGACCATTCCTTCAATTCCTGCTCAACAGGGGATGTTCGCCTGTTTCAACTTCAGGGATGCATTCTGTTCCACAGCAGGGACATGCATTGCACTCGCTTACTTTGCCAGAGGTCCTCGCAACGGGCTGCCCAGTCGTAGAGAAAGCTCCATCAGAGTGTCGTGCATGGCATCCAAGAAGTCATTGTGCTCACTCTGCATGGCTTTGAATTCATAATTGAATCCGATGCGTCCAATTATATCAAGGGTCAACCTGCACACCAATGGGCATGGCTTTCAAGAAGAGTTCCACACCACCTTTGCTCGTGTCTCCTTTCCACACATGCACGTGCACACAAACACGCATGCATCAAACCTCAACAGTAGCGTAGCGTAGCTTGTCTCCCATGGACTCCTTCATTTGCTTTTGCTGCTGCTGCTGCTGCTGCTGATGATGATGATGAGGATGATGATGATGATGATGATCATGCCACTCAGACTCCATATCCCATTCACCTATTCATCCAAGAGTACACATTGATTGGCTCCCCTTTGGCCTGAGAGCTCCTCCACTGCTGCAGCATTTCCTCAACACATCCTCTGCAATGAGACACGGCAACAAATGAATTGAACATGTATGCGTGCATGTATATAACATATGTTGGGGCACGCTGGGAAGCAACCCCTGTAATTTGCTTGGGCAAGCATCCCCTGTGCTTCGCACATAGGTGTGCATAAAGGTGTGACATGCATTAGGCATGTCAGGCAAAAGCACGGTGATGCATTCAAGGTACTGTAGGGTATTGTGGGGCGCTGCAAGGCATTATAAGGCATTGTGGGGTATGGTGAAGCAATCAGAGGCATTGTGGGACATGTGTGAGGCAGTGTGGGGCATATGTGAGGCAGTGTGGGGCATTGTGAAGCATTGTGAGGCATGCGAGCCATGGTGAGGCACTACGGGGCGTTGTGGAGCAATGCGAGGCATTGTCAGGCATGTGTGAGGCAGTGTGGGGCATTGTAAAGCATTGTGAGGTATTGTGGGCCATGGTGAGGCACAATCGGGCAACGTGGAGCAAAGTGAGGCAGCGTGGGGCATCTTGAGGCAGCGTGGGATGATGTGGAGCAATGCGAGGCGAACACAGGATGTAACATGCCAAGTTGCTGTTCGCACGCTCGGCTTCAGCAGCATCAGGCCATGGCCTCGGGCAGCATAAGGGAGCGTCAGGCATCGTGGGTCATTATGGGGCATTGCGAGTCATTTTGAGACATGACGCGGCTTCAGCAGCAGCGGTGGCATCAGCGTACCCAGCCCAGCCAGACAGGACCCCGCAACAAGACAGTGTGTCATCAAGTCCAGCAGTGTGTCACAACAAAGCAGTGTCATACAGCCCAGCAGTGTGTCACAACAAAGAAGTGTGTCATAAAGCCCAGCAGTGTGTCAAACAAAGCAGTGTGTCATAAAGTTCAGCAGTGTGTCACAACAAAGTAGCGTGTTATAAAGTCCAGCAGTGTATTACAACAAAGTAGTGTGTCATAAAGTTCAGCAGTGTATCACAACAAAGCAATGTGTCATACAGCCCAGCCAAGCCAAGCAGGATATCATGACAAAGCAGTGTCATATTTCATGACCCATAAACCCACTGACTTGATTGTTGGGAAGCCCTTTTTCAAATTCTCGGAGAAGCAGGGTGCAAGGCCCTGTACATGCATGTTGCGTGGTTTGTGGCATGAGCATGGGCATGCAACCGGTGCCATGCCATCCCCACTCCTACATCTGCGACAGAGCCCTAGCCAGAGCGTAAGGACTTATCCTCTGGGCAGCACCAACAGGCACTGGGCAGCATTAAAGATGCTCAGGATGAATAAAGACAGCTTTAGCTGCCACGCAGCACGAAGTCAAGCTCCACCCTTGGAGGCGGCGCACCACCGCGACATTAGGAAAGGCTATGCTTGGACACAAGGCTATGCTTGGACACAGGCAAGGCCATGATTTTCAATGCGAGGCCATGCGAGGCCATGGTTCAATGCTGGGCGAGGCCATGGTTTTCACTGCAAGGCAGGGCCATGGTCAAATGCAAAACCAGGATTTTGGACAGGCAAGGCCATGGTTTCCAATGCAAAAAATGCAAAACCACAGGTACCAACAGCTTTCCAGATGCCCACAACTCGCTGGCATGCCAGCCTCTGCTTTGCCACACACCTTCCTGTAAGCCCTGAAAATGTCGCTGCCCTCGTCGCCCACAGAGAAGAGCTGAGCATGGCCATGGGTCAGGAGCTGCGAAGGGGTGCAGCAGGTCCAGGCACGCATTAAAGTGGTTAGGGAGCGCGTGCACAAACACCCTCCCTGGGTTCCAGCATAGGGTTCATGCACACCCAGCTTGGCGCTGACACGGAGCATATCCCTGGATGGCCCCTAGATGATGCAGCGGCCCAAAAGCAGTCAGCAGCCACTCACATCCTCTGTCTCTTGGTAGAGGTGCGCGTGCTTGGGCATGGCCAGCTCTCCGCGGGACAAGATTTGGCTCACAAGCAGCGCATCCGTCACTGCAATAACACACACACACAGGAGAAGGCCTCGGCAAAAGTTGAGCATCATGCGAGCAACTGCGTTGCCAGGGTGCGCCCCAATGTTTCGCGTGGCATATCTAGCTTGGAGTGCCCTTGGCTTATTTGCATTCAAAGTGGTGGTTGCAAGAGCGTGATACAATTGAGGCATGACCTTCGCAACAAACCCTGCAATATCTGAAACATTGATTGGACTCGATGCTCACTTCAGGTCTTGTGCCTATAAATGTCTCACCTACATACGTCGGCCCCCGGAGGTAGATGAAGTAAATTCCACCGAGCTCACTTGCCCACTGTAGCAAAGCAAACAACCATCAGACTTCAACAGAAAGAGATTGCATTGACTTGGCAAGGACGTTACAGGGACGCAGTTGGGGCCAAAGGTAAGGCAGGACAGGAAGCATGCAGGTACATAAACGCTTGCAAGCATGCGCACGTGTGTACCTCAGCGCGGAAACGCGTGTGTATGCATGCTCGCATGTGTTTGTTGTGCTTGTGTGCGATTGCATGTGTGCATGCATGTATGCATGCAGTATGTGCAGTGCGTGCAGTGAGGGTGGGCAGTGGCGAAAAAATGGAGAGGAAATGACAGAGGATGAGAGAGAGAGAGAGGGAGAGAGAGAGAGAGATTTTGGCTTCTCCCTGTGAATAATGATCTTGCACAGAGAACAAATACCCTCAGGTGCGCAAGCACGGCAAGTGATATGCAGTTTAGTTAAGGGCCAGGGGTCTCAGCTCTTGTTCAAAGCCGAACGAGGCGATGCATGGGCTATTAAGCAGCACGACTGCTAAAGCATGCTTGCGCAAGAGGGTATATCTGTGTGCTTCTCACACACCTTGGTGGTCTGCCAGTGCAAATCCGGCCTAACAAAATATGGTGCATGGGCAAATGGCGTGAGCCCGAGCAGTCCTGCAAAAAAGTGCGAGCAGCCCTTGAATTGGAAACCTCAAACAAAGGAGGCAATGCTGCCCAGGCTGTTGACCAGGAGCTGCTGCACAGGCTTGACAAATAACGATAACACGTGTATATCATCACCCACTGTTGTAAGGCGCCGGACTTGGGGGCAGTTTAGGTTTGGCAGATCTTTTGTACCGAAGAACAGCAAGGAGAGCAGCTCCTGCAAGTGCTGCTGTGGCTGCAGGCACCCAGTTTTGGTAAGCTGAGTCAGCTGCTGGGAATTGGCTTACCATTTGGAAATGCTTCTTGTGCTTAATAACTTTTTAAGTCTGTCTACCTCCTAATCTCCCACTTGCAATTTTTTTTAAAACCCTTCTTTCCGCCCTATTCGACATGTTCCTGTATTGATTTTAGAGGAATCATTTTTCAATCAAAGCAACTAGTCACATGATACACAGGAAAGCAACAAAGCAGACGATTTGCTTATCCAATAACAAACAAATAGTAAGGGACAAAGTTTTCTACTGGAACAAAGAGGGACCGCGGCGAGCAGCGGGTTGAAGACATGTTGGCTTCAATCGCGATTGCCCACAATCAAGTTAAATGCCCTACGCAGGCTTGTGTGCATGCTGTAACGGGCTATCAAACTATCGGCTGTTGGGAAGCATTGATTTATGGGCGTAAAAAAACACGAGACACTGGAGCTTTTTACTTTGACAACATCTGAATGATGAGAAATTATTTCCTTCATTTTCTTCCTGAGACTTTCTTCATTTTCTTCCTGATATCTTGTCTGGCTGGCAGTGCCCAGCAAGCCCAGCAGTCAACCCATCAGGCTGATCAGAAGGTTCATGAAGGTCTACATCCATTGTTATTTCTTACTTCTTTATGGGCCTCAAAAACCAAGCACACAAGGGCTCATGCACGCACAACTAGGTCAGGCAGTGGGCTCTCCTGTGTGAACGGGCCTCGCTCGCTCCGACATGATTGAGAAGTGCGGAGCGGTGGTTGTGGCAGAGGGTTGCTCATGCAGCGCTGCACGCTGCACGCATGCATGGGGGCTTGCACCAGTAGGCGCATGCCTGCGCCAGCTGGCAGGCTTAGCACGTTCCCCCTCCATGGGCAAGCGAGCGCCTAACTGCTACAGGCGCAACACCTCTGATGGGCCGGGCTTGTTAGAGCCTCTTGGCCCCCCACTGCCAGGGCGCGCAGGCGGGGAGCTAGACACCCAGCCCTTATCCACCCCTGCCCCCTCCCCTGACCTCGGCCTTATGGCCAGCCCATCCCCCTGCCCCGTCCCCTCCCCTGGAGCCGCCCCGGGCGGCATCCGTGGCCGCACGACCTCGGCGGCAGACTCAGAAGACTCCCAGAAAAAGTGCTCCGCGCTCAGAGACACGGGCCCCACAGGCGGCGCATCCAGTCGCTTGGGATTGAGCTGCTGCTGCTGCTGCTGCTGCTGCTGGGGCTGAGGTTGAGGTTGAAGTTGCTGTTCTTGAGGCTGGGGCTGCTGGGGCTGAGGTTGTAGGTGCTGCTCCTGTGGCTGGGGCTGCTGCGGCTCCGGCTGCAGCTGCTGCACCTGCTGGGGCGCCTGCTGCGCTAGCCGAGGAGATAGGCACCGCACAGCGTCCGCGCTAGGCCGCAGGCCACCCGGCCCTTCCTGAGGCACAGCCGGCGCCTCAGCAGCGTGCGGCCGTGCCGGCTGCTGCGTATGCACCTCCTGTGGGGCACTAGGGGCCCGCTGCTCGGGGGGGGGCAGCGACATGCGAGCTGTGGGCACCGGGAGGGCTGGCAGCGGCGGGAGGGCTGGGCCGCGGGCGGGAGGCAGGTGCATTTGCAGGGGGCCTTGCTGGTGTGGCTGTGGCTGCACGGCCGGCTGCGGGGGGGCTTGAGCAGACTCCTCATGCGGGGACGCGGAGGGTGGGTGCGCGGGCGGGGGGGCTAGCTCCTGCGGCACCTGCAAGGGGGCCAGCCTTTTTGGCGTGCGAGGCGCAGGTAGGTCACGGCTATGTTTGGAAGGCTGCTGCTGCTGCTGGGACTGGAGCTGGGGTTGGGGCTGGAGCTGGGACTGCCACGGAGGAAAATCTGCACGCTGCTGGTGCTGGTGCTGGTGCTGCTGCTGCTGCTGCTGCTGCTGCTGCTGCTGCTGAGCTTGAGCGAGAGCAACGCGGGCGTGCATCTCCATGGCCTGCTGCTGCTCCACTCTCAGTCTCTGCAGCATCTCCATCTGCTGCTGCTGCTGCTGCTGCTGCTGGAAAAGCAGGCCGGGCTGCACAGGCGCAAGACCGTGCACCTGCAGCATGGTGGTGGGCAACGCCGGCGCTCCACACCCGGGAGGTGCGGGGTGGACACACACCAGGCTGGCGTGCTGGAGGCTGAAGGGCGTGAGGTCTGAGGCGATGGGGTTGTCCAGGGCTGGCACCACCACCTCGTACAGCAGGGGCCGTGCCTCCTTGTTGACATCATCCGCCATGCGCAGCTGCAAGGCGATGCACACGCGGCCATGCGACACACACATGGCGTGGGCTGGCCCATGCGCGCGGGGTCCTATGTAGCACACGTGGTGCAAGACACACACACATACACACACACACACACACGCAAAACATAGAGGGAAGGCCCGGCAACGGGAGCAGAACACGCGGTCTGTGCGACACCATATGCAGTGGGTGTAGCACCCATGGCATGCAGTGGGAGCAACACCCATGGCATGCAGTGGGTGAAGCGCACACGACCCATGCAAAACAAGCACACACACACACACACAGCGTGGGCTGGCCCATGCGCGCGCAGTCCAGTGTGGCACGCCCGGTGTGTGCGATTTTATACGACGCCATGGCGCAGCGGGCGCAGCAGCGGCAGCACACAGTGAGTGCCCCACCCTCACAAGCTCAATCTAGACCATGCCGTGCCCGGCTTTTGGGCCCCACGCCCAAAGTGCGCATCCACAGCTTGCACGAATGGCGCGGCGAGCGGCGCCTGGGTACTTTCCCAATAGAGCAAGGACGCGCATGCTTTCTGACAGGTGCGTGAGGGACGCACAGGCACCACCTATTGCCCGGCATGTGTCCCACGATCGTCACTGACCTGGACCACCAGTGCGCTGCTTTCCGCTTGCCAGCCCTGGTACACGTAGGGGCGCTCTGACACAAGGCACCAGTTGCGCGCGCCGCACACGGCATCGTTGCGGCCAAACATGTGCACCTTCATTTCCTTGGTGTGCTGCGCACGCACAAGCGGGCAAGCACACAAGCTTTGCCTTGCGACAGCCAGATTGCTGTAAGCACACGAGCTTTGCTGTACGTCACCCAGATTGCTGCAAGCACACAAACTTTGCCTTGCATCAGCCAGATTGCTGCAAGCACACAAACTTTGCCTTGCATCAGCCAGATTGCCGCAAGCAAGCAGCCCAGCAAGTGTGCATGTGTGTGTTGATATGTTCCAGACCTTGGACTCAATCTTGTTTGCGGTGGGGCCCTAGCTAGTTTGCTAGCTGTGCTAGTGGACCTTCCTTAAGTGCACGTTGCCAATTATCTAAGTGTGTCAATAAAACGGGCAGCTTAAACCTGCTGCATCTAATACAGCCGAGGACGCATCATGACAGAGCCTTGCTCCATTTAAACACATGCATACATATCCAACTACTTGACAGAGTTGGGTTCACAGAGAGCGCTTGGGCCAAGGTTTTGGAACATTTGAACGCCTTGGCATACACACACATACGTACGCGTGCGCACGCACAAGCAAAAGCTGAGCATGCACACATACTCACATTTCCGGCAAGCATCCTCCATGCACATAAGGGCAACACAGGGCACTCCTCGCACAGAAGGCAGTCACATGCCTAGCATGCTCTCTCTCCCTCTCCCTTGCACAAACACACACAGGCATACACGCACACATACACACACGCACATACGTACATGCAACTTCTACCGACAGGTAGCATGCTCTCTCCCCCTCTCACACACACATACACATGCACATGCACACACATGCGCACATGCAACCTCTACCAACAGGCAGGCCACCTCTTGCGCCCAGCCGCCCATGACCCACCGGATCAAGGGCCTTGGCTGCCGAGCAGGCTGCAAGCGCCTTCACCAGCCCTGGGTGGGCGGGAGGGCTAGCCATACCAGAGGAGATGACTTGAGTCATGAGCCTGGACAGAGGGGTTCACATGCACACAGACAGAAATTCCACACAGAATTCCTGCCAGGACTCACAGGCACGCAGGCAGGAATTGAACAGAATCTAAAACAGGATTTACATGCACACAAGCAGAAAAGCCACAAGACACACTACAGGATTTACATGCACACAGACAGGAACTCTGCATAGAATTAAGAAAAGAATTGACATACACACAGGCAACTTTGCACAAGAGTTGCTGAAGGATTTAAGTGCGCGCAGCAGGGTGCTCAACCATGGCACTCAACCACGTGCTTGGGTCACGGACGAGCCTGGACAGAGGGTTGCGCAGGCCAAGTCGTGGAGCTCAAGCATGTGCGAGCAGACTCGCTTGTGCTAACGAGTGCATGGGGGGGCCGGCAGTTGGGTCATAAGCCTGGACAGGCTGCAAAGGCAAAGCGGTGGTGATCATATGCGCATGCACACCTGCTTACGTGAACAGGTACAGGGGGGTGGGCGGGCGGGCGCGTGCGCAAGCGTGCAAGTTGTGTGCACGTGCAGGCTCAGGCGCTCGTGCACGTGCCTGCCCACCCGCATGGAAAACGTACGGTGTGCACGGCAACTGTGCCTGGCATGGCAATTCAGGTGACAGACTTGGGCAGGCAAGCGTCCAGGCGGGGAGTGGCTGGCTGAGTGACGCACGGACTGAGGGCGCAGGCACATGCCCATAGACCAAGGGTGTGCACAAAGACCAAGGGCGTAACCTTGTGCACACCGCAGCCTGGGCGTCAGTTTGCACACAAAGTGCAGCCCGGGTCAGTGTGCATACTAAGTGCTGCCTGTGATCTGGTGATCAATGTGAAGGTAACTTCTGCATGAGGCCATTACAAGCCACTATTATGGCAGCAAGAGGGGGGCAGGGAGTGAGGGAGGGGGGTCTTGTTCAGCTTGGACGAAAAGTTGCAACAAGCCAGAAGAGGAGGGCGCACAGTCTGTGCCAAGCAGAGGCCCGCTGCTGCATGCTCTAGTACAAGCAGATGGCGGAAAGTTGTCAGGCGCTTGTAGAAGTGGGAGCCTTCCCTTGATGCGCTTCACCATGGCTTTCCCTGCTGGCACAGACTTCCCCGTTTTGCTTCCATGCTTATCAGTTGACGGAAGTGCTTGAGACACGCCACGTCATCAGCATCAGCAGGCACACAGCCATGCTTGCACATGCGTGAAATTGATGGCCACAGATTAGCATGCATATCGCTGCCACAAGCACAGCCTTATTATCCTGTATGCATGCCCAAGCACCCTCTGTGCGCACCGGTGGTCGCCCCGTGCAGGCGCGCTGGGAATTGATAGCAACTTGCTCACAGCCGCAACCCGCAGCCCTCCAGACAAGAACGTAAAGCGCACAGCAGCTGAGGCAGACATCCCCTACAGATCAAGGCAGCAGGGGCCAATCTTAAAATAATAGGATGCCAAAAACAATTGACCTTACGGTCAGGCCAAAGCTTAATCACGGTTTGCGCAACTATCAACAGAGCCCCTGAATGAGCAAGTAGGCAGAATGTTCATTCAGGTGTGTTGATCAAAGAGAAGATGCAGGCTCTGCCTTATGAGATCACCCGTATTTGTAAGTGTGAATGCTCCAGAATAAGTTCCATTACTTAGTTCTCGGGTGCGCATGACCCTTTACAATTGTGCATGCTTGTTAAGCAAATTGCTCATTTGTACTATAAATGCTAGGCCTTAAGGATTATAGGTGTTTTCCAGGCTGTTGTGCCTGTGACTGGTATGATTTGTATAATTTGAGCGCCCAGTGTCTGCAAGACCAAGTTTTCTAGCTGAGCGCCACTTGATAAATGACTAAATGCGATCTGTGTCCAACCTAGACTGAGAAGCCAATAAATTGCATTTTTGTCAAGCGTTTTATTTTCCTGTATTGATGCAGTATCGACGACCACAGAATACAGTGGATTGCATCTGAACTGCCCTTCTCCCAGTCTCTGGAGCTGGCAGGTCTGCAGTGAGGCGGCAACATGCCTAGCACTAGTTGACTTTCAGTGCTTAGCGGGCAACACCTGGAGCATCTGGATCAAGGCTTCCTTCTGGCCAGCATGCTTGTCCACACTCCAGTGCTCTTGCCACCCATCAGGATGCTCAAGGACGCCAAAAGCCTGGACAGAAAACGCAGCAAATGAATGAAAATGGCCTGTTTGGTAGAGCTCATGTTGTTAATCATGTCCTTCATTGCAAACATACATCCGGACTTGGCTCCAAATGCAACAAAAATGTGCAGGATTGAGGCAGGTGTAGCCAGGTGTGCTTATAGAAAACAATGCTTGGCCATTGTAGAAAGCTTGCTCAGTGAAGCAAGGGCGACACTTTTGACACTGACAACAGCATATTTGAACTTACTGGATCTCAATTCCTCAGCAGGGCCGTGCGGGTATGATATCATGGAAAATTGACACTACGATCTCATCTCAGTGGTCAGCTGTTTACGCGCTGACGTGCAGCTTTTGCTTTATTTCCAAGATCATGGTGTAAACATGCAGCTCATCTTTTATCTTAAACATCATGGTGTTAATGTGCAGCTCATGCTTCATCACAAAAATCATGCTGTAAACATGCTGCTCATGCTTCATCTGCAAGATCATGGTGTAGTTGTAAACATGCAGCTCATGCTTCATATGCTCATGATTGTGTGAACATGCAGCTCATCCTTCATCATTAAGATAATGGTTTACACATTCACACACACAGCACAAAGGCTCAAAGGATTGAGTCCACCACCCAAGTGTGCCGTAGCGGCAGCACCGGGGGCTGTAGTGATAAGTAGACCTTGTGATCACTTGCAAAGGCTTCTCCGTGCCAGATTAACCACAGCACGAGCACTTCAACTTCACTGCCATGCCACTCATCAACGCGCACAACATTAAAAGCGGCTTTGGAGTGGCCAGCACCCTGCAATGCTCACCTGGCAGAGCCCATCTGCCAAGCCGCTCTTGCCCTGCATCAGCGCAGTGGCATATCTCGTGCGCCCATGGCCTGCGCGCGTGTTAGACGACATGTGTTGAGCAGTTCGCCAGGTAGCGCTTCAACACGTGGAAGAAGTGCACCAGGCAATTTCAATGCCCAGGAGTGAGCTGTCCATTGGAGTAAGAAGAGATTCCACTCGAAAGAACCTCTCCAAGAAGAGTGCATGCTGTGAATAGTGAGCCCTCAAGTACACAGTCAAAGTGTTGCAGGAAACTTTTCAGTGCAGTGTAATCAAGCACATGCTTGGCGCACACACACACACACACATACACACCTCCAGGTCATGGCCAGCTATGTCAGACAGACGGAACCCATGGCAATCCCTCAGAGGTAGACTGGCTCACATTTTTCAAGCCTTTACTCCTGCCTTTCAATACGTCTACTCCACTCTTATCTAGGTGCACACGCACTCCTTCAGGAATATGTTGCAGGCCTGTTGGCCTCAGAGATCACCATCTTGCTTCAGAGGTGGCTTAATTTTGCTTTTGCTGCGCAGACCCGAAAGGCAGGAGGCATGGGATAGGCACAGGGGCAAGGCCACAACATTGAAGGGAGCTCATGCTGCGAGCACAGCCATGTGGAAAAGCGCAAAACAAGCCCAAAGGCAGCCAGCACAGACACAGGCCCGCGTAGCAACAGCACAGACATGGGCTTGCGCAGCAGCAGCACAGACCTGGCAGGAACCGAATGGCGGACTCGGCAACAGGAACCTTGGGACACAGGATGGGTTGGGAGCTCACGATGACGACGTGCCTCACGGAGGGCGGCAGGCCCTTAAGCCGGAAGTGCAGCCTGAGCAAATTGGTCATGCATGGAGAGCAGAAGGCTTTTGAGGGCGGGCCGCAAAAGGTCAAGTCAGTCTTTCATGGGCATGGTGTGCAGAGCATGCGTCCATCGTCTTTTCGCAGCCCCTCAAGGCGCTTTGATGGTTTTGAGCGCAAAGGCGTGCATGCTGGCCCACATGCTGGCAGTGTACCTCTGACGCAATGTTGCATGCAAGGTAGCAGATGGTAGTGGTGGAGGGGGCGGGACAGAGGGTGCATGCCTCCGCTTGCTGTGGCCTCCAGCCTGCCAGCCAACACACCCAATGACCTATAGCAAGCCAACCAACACACCCAATGACCTGTAGCAAGCCAGCCAACACACCCAATGACCTATTGCAAGCCAGCCAACACATGCAATGACCTATAGCAAGCCAGCCAACACACCCAATGACCTATAGCAAGCCAGCCACGGCAGCAGGAGCCAAGACACCACCCACGTGTCTAATGGGTGCAGGGGCCATGCTAATCTTCTCAATATCGTTTCAATTTAAACATGTCCCAGGTGCCAGGACACAACCTACGTGTCTAATGTCACATCACAAATAAGTAATTTGTGCAGGGTTTGCTGACGCACATGCTCTGTCTGGCCATGCAAGGCTCCTAATGAAGAGGGTGCATGTTGCAGAGGGTGCATGCTACAGAGGGCGCATGTTGCAGAGGGTGCATGCTACAGAGGGTGCATGTTGCAGAGGGTGCATGTTGCAGAGGGTGCATGCTACAGTGGCAGAGGGCGCACTGCACACAAATTTGCACTGCATTAAGTACAACTACGTGCGTGAGGGCGCAACCCACATGTCCAATGATAGAGGGTGCACGATCTGCTGCCGCGTGCGTTCAGTCCGGCCGTCCAGGACCACCAACGCCAACCCCTCGCCGAGGCAGGTCATCCAGTGCCAGCCCCCGGATGCCCCAAAGAACTGCACGCGGCGCGAACAGCAGGAGTTAGGTTGTAATTGTTGAATTGACTCACCGGGCTCCACATGACACAGCAAAATCAGGTGGAGGAGCGGCGGCGACAGGATGCATTGTCTTTGTCCCTGCTTCTACGCCTGATGCGCACACGGGGTAAAGCAGCGGCTGCCAAGCCACATGGACTCTCCTCCTCATTGTGTTTAAGAAATTTGGAAGGGCGTTCAGTACATTAAAGGGCTGCTGTGGTTTTCAGCGAGTTACATCGGGTTTGCATGGTGCCCTCGAAGGCGGCAAGCAGGTGGCAGGGTGGCTGGATGGCACTGGCATCATGAATCATGCAATAGGGACAGGCGTGATTGATTTGTGCCATGGTTTGTAGTAAGTTCAAGGCCGAATGCCTTCAGCAGAATGCAGTTGAATGCCCGAAGCAGGATCAGGCGCCCAGGCTGGCAATCAGGGCATGATCCAAAGCTCGCCTTCCTTGACTCCAAGACCAAAACACCTGAATTCCAAGACATTCGCAGCCAAGACACCTGACATACAGACGTCTGGCTGCATGATATCAGACTCCAAAGCATCCAAAGCTTGCCTTCCCTGACTCCAAGACATCTGAGCTGGCTTGGAAGACATACACGAGTCATGAAAAATGACTCAGATATGTGCACACTGAGGCACAACAGGGACTCTCTAGTCTTGCCTCTCAGCACAGTGGATACGCTTGCAGCAATGCCAGCACCAGCCCTGACGCCTTACCTTGTTGTCAAAGGCTGCACGCTCTGGACGGGTGTGGTGCTGAAAGAGGGCGTAGAACCTGCGCGCCACTCTGAAGATGCCCTGCGCACACGCACACAGAATTCACGACCTAGTAGGTGCACCAACTCAGGCGCCGGTGGGCTGGTGACCCAACATACTTCACCAATCGAGGTGCCAGTGGGTTCTATGACCTGACATACCAAACTTTTCTAGCTGAATCTGGCACATCGGGCGCGTTGAAGCACCACCTGCCTGCCGCTGACAGTCTCGACACTGACTGTAATGTAACCAGGCTTTCCTTGATCACCAGATCACCTCTGACTATCTAAGCAACTATCAGGCTCAGGATGGACTGAGCATTGCCCAGTTCAATCACCGGGGTTGTTTCCTGGCCAGCCTATTAAGACCCTTCTTCATAGCGCTCCATACACTGACCTGGAACACAGGCGTTGTCTGAAGCCAGTCTGGATAGGAACCCCAGCCGTCCATTATTGATTGGTCGTCCCAAACCATGACCTGTCGTTTAAACATTTGTGCAGCCATGAATATGGACACGCTTGTCTCCCCCTGTGTGGCTGACATGGACGACATTGAATAAAAAGGCACCCTCACAAGCTGTTGTCCAAGCATTATTCAACCTTGCCTTACTTAATGAGTTTCCCATTTCAAAGCACCATTCCAGAGTGATGCCAATGGAACACATGACAGGCATTATCATTGTCAGCTTTGTCATGTGTGTGATGGGCATGTGTGTGATGGGTGGGGAAAGTGAATGCTGCCCCTGGTTCCTTGCCTGAGGAATGGTACGGGCAGTGGCAGTATACTCTGGAGAGCACCACTGCTGGGTGTAGACAGTGAAGAAGAAGCTTGTTAGCTGCAAGCATGAAGGACATAGCATTGATAAGTTCTGAGCAGAGATGGGACAAGAGAGCAAGATGTGGGCCCTGGTGCGAGAAGAAAGCTGGAAAAAAAACATCAAGGAAGCAGCAATTGGTACATTGACCAAGAATGACACCAAATAATGAAGCGAGGGTACAGCATATTTGAGCAGGCAAAGCATCAGGGTGTGTGCTGATGCAGCACATGCACATGGATGCACTTTCAGAGAGTGTGTGAACACAAAAGCTGCATTTGAAATGCATGCTCCTGCATGCTCATCAAGTATGCCCGAGCTAATGTGCACTCATGCCCACATGCAAATAAACATCAAAACACATGCATACAGCAATGCAAACAATCTGTACCTGTTCCTCCATTTCTGGAGTGAATGGGTGATTCATGCGGGCTTGTAGGTCTGGCAAACAGAGCCAGTTCATAAAGTAGGGCAGCTGCCAGAGGGAGTCGCATTTGACTGGGTCTCCAGCCCCGACGAGCACATGGATAGGTCGCTGCAAAGTGCACGTGTGTTTTATGTGCGACACGTTCTTGCGCAGCTCGTGTGTTTTACGTGCGACATGTACTTGCACAGCACGCGTGCTTAACGTGCAACACGCACTTGCACAGAACACATGTGTTTTATGCGCGACACGTATTTGCACAGAGCGCGTGTGTTTAATGTGCGACACATACTTGCACTGAGCATGTGTACCTGAAATGCAAAAGATGATTGCTGCACAGTGCATGCGCCCAGGCGCGGGACTCAAGCTGCAGGAAGAAAGACTGATGCAGGGACTCCAACAGCGTGGTGAACAGGTACGAATACAGTTGCACGCATACGTGCAACCATGCCAGGAAGCCAAAGACCTTAGTGGTGGCTAGTGCTGAGCCAAAGTAGCAAATACTACACATGCAGCATGTCCAGCTTTGCATGCGTGTCATGTGCAAATAAGTTTGATTCGCTGAAGGGTGCCTGGCTGCTTTGGCCCTAGCCTCTCCTATGCATCAATAGCAAGACAGGAATACACCCTCCTGCACACAAAAAGAATCACAAAAAGACGCCTCTCTATTCACCACCAGGAAGACAAGAAGCAAGGCGTCCCCAGCAAAGCACAAACTCGCACACACCTGCGAGTGTGTGTAATTTACATCCTTCCACAACGGCGGCGCATCTTGTGCAGCCTGCGCCTCTCCAGGTAGGCTGCAGGCGCCTGATAACAAGAGCAGCACCGGCAGCAGCAAAATCATGCTACAATCAAGGGTCGAAGAAATTCGGCGGGTGCTCCTTGAAAAAGGCAAACCCATGCGCACTGCTTGCAGTGTCCACACACCACAATGAATGTGCAGGCTGCTCTGTTCATGATGCTGGCAGCAAGCGTATCTGCGCTATGGAAGCCCAGGTGCCACCTCATAGGTATAGAGTTCAGGGCGTGGCTTGAGGGTAAGGGTTTGGGTGAGCCAGCGCACCTGAGCTATGGAAGCCCCAGTGCCATCTCTGGCGCATGCCTGGAACTAGGATGCGAAAGTACTGGGGCTGGCTGAACCTGCACGCCATGAGCATCAAGCGTCACACTGAGCATCAACCGTCACACTGAGTATCAGCGTCACACTGAGCATCAAACGTCACACTGAGCATCAGCGTCACACTGAGCATCAAGCGTCACACTGAGCATCAAGCGTCACACTGAGTATCAGCGTCACACTGAGCATCAAACGTCGCACTGAGCATCAAGCGTCACACTGAGCATCAAACGTCACACTGAGCATCAGCGTCAGGCTGTACCTGCAAGCCATGGGCACCAGCGTCAGGCTGAGCGCACCATCCTGCCGAGGATATAACTTAAGAACATAGGCGTTGTGCACTAGCACAGGCCTTGGGCATCAAACCCCAAGTTATGGTGGTAAGGAAGCAGAGCAGCGCCTTTGTGCTGTGATGCAAAGGGATAGATGATGCAAAGCAGGCAAGGCCATGCATTGATCCAGTATGTGCCAGCAAGAGCAGAGGCAAGTGCTTACTCCTGCTCTCAAGATTGAGGCCGTCCTGAAAACATCACATGGAAAAAGATTTCAAGGCCGTGCAAACAGGGATCTGGAATGGCAGGGCACACGCAGGTAGGCCAAGTTAACAACTGCAAAAGGCACACAGATACGGGGAGCAATGGGATGTTGCCCCTCAAGAGCATCTCAAATAAAACCCCGCGGGCGCCCTTCCAATGTTGTCTTCGGATACGCTGTGGGTGTGCTTAACCCTCTTTTAGACTTCCTCGACTTCTGCAGTTGACCAGCCACAAACCAGTGAACCTGCCGTCCTCGGGTTATCACAAACATTTTACACCTTTGTACACTTGACTTGTGCCCCTCCTCACATGTGATCTGTTGGGGTGGAGACGCGGTATAGCGCGCTCCGCTGAGTTGGCCTGATCTCCAGATGAAGCGAAAAGCGCCAGAAGTTCCAGCCGGCTATGTGCTCAATGTGGCAGGCGCTGACATCAAACTCCCGCCGCCTGTACACAGCAGTTGTATGCAAGGGAGGCGTGCATCCCAGGAAGCAGGAGCTGCACACAGCATGGAGGGTGAATAAAGACTTCCTGGACAGAGGCCCCGCGCAGGAGCTGAACCCAGGCTGCGTAAAACAGGAGCGCGGCAGGCAGGCGTGTGATAGAGGAGCAGCAGCGGGTGCGACGGTGGCATGGTCTCTTGCAACCCTGTCTGGCAGTTTTGCCATTTAATTTTCAATTTTGAGTTTAAAACGTGTGCAGCTACAACACACAGGTGTGGGCGCTTGCATTGCTTCTGCCCTGCATCGTTCAGCAAACGCAGGAGCACAGGAGCAACTGCAGGGGTGGCTGTTGGGCCACAGCGGAAAAAGGCCTCCTGCACTGCCTGGCCACGAAGCTGATACAACAGGATCAAGCATCGCACCAGAAATAGAGAATGCACGCAGCAGATGGAACAAACGGGGGGGTTGCCTGCCCCGACAAACAGTGCGTTCTCAAGCCATTTGTTCACATGCCCTGCCAACAAAAGGCATGGCTGCAGGGGGAAACACGTGGCACCTTCCAGGAAGTTTATGGGGCAAAGCAGGCAGCTGATGGGTGCACTTCCCACAAAGTACAGGACGGGTCCTTTGTGATGCACCGAAGTCCAGCAGAGGCAAGCGTACATCCACCTGCACCAAAATCCAGCAAAAGCAAGCGCACATCCACCTGCACCAAGCCAGCAAAAGCAAGCGCACATCCACCGGCAACAAGCAGAAAGCAGGCCTTTACGCTATCACCCACTTTTTGTCTTCCTCGCAGATCTTCAGCACAGGCGCCATCGGCCTGCACATGCGCGTCCGAGACTGGTGCAGGCCAAACAGCACACTCAGCTCAAACAACTGGATGCTGGGATGGTAGCCAGCAAAACGCAGGAAGGGTCTGCACAGCGTGTCGGGCGTGTGAAGTTGCAAAATGAACCTCCCAGTTTGGACACTGTGTTTGCTTCCGTACAAGCGGGCACTGGGCGCGTGCATTTGTGTGTTGGTTCATAAGCATAACACACGACCTTTCTTCGCACATGCGCAGGGGAGGGTCAAGGGCAGCTTGCACAGGAAGAGCAAGGGTCGCTGCTGAGGACCTGGCCACTTCAATGCAACTGCCCCCCTCAGATATGTATGCAGCACACACTCCAGCCTGGTAAAGTTCTTCCGGGGCAGACGCTGTGCCGTGTGCAGCACACACTGCACCCGGGTCACACGCCTGGCTTGGGCAGACTCAGTGCCAAGTGGCAGCCAGGTCATGGGAAGGGTCACAAGTAAGAGGAAGCACACACACACACACACACACCTGCCTGTCCCACCAATGCATGTAACGAGCGGTGCAGCAGACAAGAACACAGCGGGCACGCGTGGCCCACCCCCCCAGGAGTTCACCCTCTGTGGCCCATGCGTGTGAGAGTGGGAGGGCGCGCGTACCGTCAGCCCACCCCTTCAAAGCCCACCCTGCACCCCCAATTGTGTGTGTGGACATCTGTGGCCTTCAAAGCCCACCCTGCACCCCCAATTGTGTGTGTGGACATCTGTGGCCTTCAAAGCCCACCCTGCACCCCCAATTGTGTGGGTGGACATCTGTGGCCCTTCAAAGCCCACCCTGCACCCCCAATTGTGTGTGTGGACATCTGTGGCCTTCAAAGCCCACCCTGCACCCCCGATTGTGTGTGTGGACATCTGTGGCCTTCAAAGCTCACCCTGCACCTCCGATTGTGTGTGTGGACATCTGTGGCCCTTCAAAGCCCACCCTGCACCCCCAATTGTGTGTGTGGACATCTGTGGCCTTGCCTGCATGCATGTCCCAGTGCGGGCGGGAACAGAGCAGGCTGCCTGCAAATCAGTGTGCCTCTGCCCTTACGCGCTTGCGACCTCGGATGCTACCCCAAAACAGCAGTGACAAGCCACAATCCTGTGAGCCCAACGCTCTGGCTCAGGGACTTTGTTTAAGTAAACAGGCTAGCAGTTGCACTTCTTGACCGAAGGCCTTATCCTTGTAATCCTGAGCCCAACGCTCTGGCTCAGGGATTTCAACCTGCTGAACCCTAGGCTTGCCCAACGCTCCGGCTCACGGCCTTTACACATATGCCAACTCCGGACTCTCCCTCGGTGGACTCACCCCATGCGCCCGCCCCCTGGCGGTGGGACAGGGATGCCTGGTGTAGACAAGGGGAGGAGGACTTCAGGAGGCGGGGCAGGGGGCCCGTCCAGGGCAAAAGCGGGCTGGAGCTGCGCTGCGCCTGCGGATGCTGCCCCGTGCGAGCAAGGGCAGAGGGCGTGAGGGGCGCAGCCAGCATGCCACCGGCACGCACTTGCTACGGGATACTGTGGGGGGCGGCCACATGCCCACAAGGGCCATGGATGCAGCAAGGGTGCCTCTGTTTTTGCATGCATCACCCTTGTGAGCAAGCATCATGGGTGGGCATGCACAAGCCGAGGGTGCATGGCCCTGGCAATTCCAAACAGCACGCCTCAACTCAATGATGGCACCTGCCCATAGGAGGACCACAGAGGTGCTCTCAAAGCCGCGCTGGCACAGCAGAAAACGGGGAGGCAAGCATAGGCCAAGGGTGCGCAGGTGCGCACTTCACCCCAGTGCAGGCAGGGAGGGAGGCAGATTGCCTGCAGAGATCACAGCTCTAACAAATTTGTCAGCCCCAAAGCATGCCTCCCCTTCATGCGTGAGCACGCTGTTCTGCAGCAGCAACAGCAGCAGCAGCAGCAGCAGCAGCAGCAGCAGCAGGCTGTCCACTCCTGATGCAAGTGCGCAGCAGTCGGCGCTGGCCAGGAGACTGTCAATCTGTTGCAGGCAGCTATCAGCACTTGCCTGCAGGCTGTTGCAGGAGGACACCCCCGTTTGCTTGAGAGAACAGTCCCCCCATGTAGGCGTCCTGGGTGTTGGGGGAGACCGAGAGAGGATGAGGCCCTGGCTTGTAGTGCCCATCAACAGAAATATGCCGTGTGCATAGCGTGCATGGCGGTTGACGATGGAGGGTGCTCAAGAGGACGCCGCCAAATTTCTGCCTGCCTGATCTAAAGATCCTGTCGCCCACCCAAGCGCAGACAGAAAGACCGCGCTGGAGTGAGACAGTTTGCTCCAAAGTATGCACCATGCAGGTCCTGCTCAGGGTCTGGACCTCTTAGCCACCACCGAACAGGCCTCTGTGCAGCAGTCTGTCAGGACCTGCATGGCCCAGCAAGGCCAACTCTCAAGAACAGCAAGGCCAAGAGCCCCATGATGCGCTCACCGGGACAAGTGTGATCATGCGCAAGGATCATGGATGCTCAGGAGCACCCAAATGCAGAGCTTGATTGACCAATACAGCTGTGGTAACTTGGGCCGGTGCAACAAAGCATCTGGGGACCCACCTGCGCAAGCATCGCGCCGGCCAAAAAGGGGTCGATGGGCCCAGGTATGTTGGACGGCTGGGCTGCCGGTGCTGCGAGCGTGCAGGCAGGCAAGTATTCACTGCCAGGCGCTGCGAGCATGCGGGCACGTGGGCGTTCCCTGCCAGGCGCTGCAAGCACGCAAGCACGCGAGCATCCAATGCCTCACCGGCTATGCACCACCATGGCAGCCACCTTGGCGGCCACCTTCCCACCTTGCACCATAGACTATAGCTAACAGAGACCGCGCTGCGTCACCATGTCCCAAAGCCAGGTGGAAGTGCGTCACCATGTCCCAAAGCCAGGTGGAAGTGCGTCACCATGTCCCAAAGCCAGGTGGAAGTGCGTCCAAGGCGGGGCTGAGCGGCCAAGGGTTAGGTGGGGAGCCATTGCTCCCTTAAGGCTTGGTTGGGCCCCACAGGCGCTGTCCAAAAGGACCAACAGAAGGCTGGCGGATAAGCCAGTGCTCCCTTGCATGGTTGCCCATGCTCACGCAGGGGAGCACCAGCGTTGCTGCAGCAAACCGCAAACGCATGCTCACCCCACCCTGTACAGGGCATGTGCAGCCAGGTCATGCAACCCCCTCCCCCGCCACGCCACGCCGCGGCACCGGCACCAGCACCCACAGGCTCCAGTGGCTGACCGCCATCTGCCACCACCATGCGGCTGAGCAACAGGGCCACCACCACGCCACCACCATGCGGCTGAGCAACATGCGGCAGAGCAATAGGGCCAAAATGAAGGGAGGCCCTGCCCTTGCCTGGGTGCGCACTGCTTGGCCTGTACCATGGCGTTGCTTGCTCAGGCCAAGGCCTGTACCATGGTGTTGCAGCCTCCCATGGCCTGGACCATGGTGTTGCTCGCTCAGGCCATGGGATTGCCAGTAGCAACAGCGCAAGAGCGTCTGTTTGGACTCACCATGCGCTTCCCGGTGGCCAGCCTTTGCACAAGAGACCGAACTGTGCGGCCCTTCCGCTCTCTGTCCCACCTCCAACCATTGACGCGGCCTGCTGCCCTTTCCCCCCCTTCCCTGTCCTTACACGCGCCTGTCTGTCCCTGCCTTCGCTGTTAGGCTACACATCTATCTGGCTTAAAAGCGTCCCTATCAACCCTCTTGGGGCGCATGCCCAGCTGACAAATTCCCCTCCCCTTCCTCTCTCTGTAGTCCCCCCCTTCCCTGTCCTTGCACGCACCAACAAATTGCCCAGAAATAGAGTGATGCTTGACAGACTGCGTTGCCTGACAGACCGCAGAACAGCAGAGTATTGCTTGACAGACTTCCCAAAGCGGCACGGTTTCTCACCTCCACAGATGCCCGGCATACAGGAGGCACTCCCAGCCACCGTTGCAACATGCTGCTGCTGCTCCAGCGCCTGCTGCTCCTGGCTGCCAGGGTCCGCCAGAAACTGCTGCTGCATCACCTCCTGCTGCTGCTGCTCCAGCTGCTCTGCAGACACCATCCCCTGCTGCCTCTGCCACTCAAGCTGATGCTGGCTGGGGATCCGGCTCTGCTCTGGAGGCAGGAGGTCCGCCTCAGAGATGGTGGGGAGCGAGGGCTGCCTGCTGTGGTTCCGCCGGTGGCTGACAGGGTGTGCGGAATGGCCAGCGGGTGCACTGTGGGGATACTGATGCTGAGGGATGTGCTGGGTGCCTTGCTGTTGCTGAGCCTGCTGCGATCGCTGCTCATGTTGCCCTTGGTGCATGTCAGGCTGACCAACGTCCTTGTTTTGCGGGGCGCTGACTTGTTGCTGAGAATCCTGCTGCAGGTGATTTTGATGAAGATCAGGAGGTGTTCCATGTGGTTGCCACTGTTTTCCTGGCAGGTGGCTGGATTGCACCTCCTCTTGCCGCTGTGCTCCGGGGTCGACCTCCTGTGCTTCGAGCAGTGAATCTCCTGTGGGGAGTGGGGGGCTCTGCTGTTCCTGCTGTTGCTTCTGCTGTTCCTGCTGTTGCTCCTGCTGATCCTGCTCAGAGTGCACAGGCGGCCGCCGACCAGAAAATAGCCTTTGAAACACATTGGGAGACTCTGCCCCTGTCTCTACGTCCTGCTTGATGCGTGCAAACAGACCTCCTTGCTGCGGCTGCTCTGGTTGTGAATTAGCATCTGACTGCTTTTGAGCTGCACTCTGGTTTCCCTGCTGCTCAGGATCTTTCCTGGAGCCAAACAACTTTGCAAAGAAGCCAACTTGCGGTTGTGGTTGCTCTGGAAGGGGTAGTGGCTCCTGCAACTGTTGCTCCTGCGGCTGCTGCTGCTGCCGCTGCTGCTGCTGCTGCTGCTGCTGCTGCTGCTGTTGAAACCATTGCTGCTGCTCCAGCTGCTGCTGACCAGGCTGCTGCGCAGCCCAGCCAGGGTCCATGCACTGCCCTTATGAACCTGGAGAGGCTAAGCAATCCTTTTTCTCAGGTCCCACACCACAGCCTTAAGCAATCCCTTTTCTCGGGTCCCAGTCCCACAGCGTTGACCGAGACAAACAACCACTATCTCAAATTATACAGGTTACAATGTATAATTTAAACCTAAAGCCACGTTACGGCGTAACTAAGGGCTAATTATAAACACCACTCGGACTTCATTACCAGTTTTTGCAAACCCGTTGCATTTACAATGCTTTTCTCTTTTCCCTGCCTTTCCAAGCCTTCTTAGGCCAGGATTGTTTCCGAAAGCCATTATAAGCATTTTTTGCCCACCACGGGGAGTAAAGAGACTCCCTTGCGAGCGCCAGGGCTGTTTTTTTCATTTTAATATTAAAAAATCTGGCTATTTTATGTTTCCAGTCCTCACTCCTCACGGAAAGATCGTGTAAGGGTCAAGGGAAAGAAGGGACGGGAGGGAGATCACTCAGGTTGCACCACTCCAAGTTGGCCTTGCAACGTATTGTGAGCAATTTGATTCTGCAATTTGTGTGGGATGTCCCTCCTATACCTTTTGCACCATTTCAGCGAGCGCTGCCTTGCAATTGATACACAAAGCGCCCATTAAATCGCTCTCAAATTTCATGCTCACTCTGTGCATTATGCGCACAAATCGACTACAACAAAACGCGCTCTTGAAAAAAAGACTATACCAACAAGGTAGCCCCTGTTTGCATGAATCAAGGAAGAAGTTTTCATACGGTGCAAGCACCAGGCAAACCTCCATCATCAAACTAGGAAGAAAGTCATTAGTGGGGATCGGGAGGGTTCTGAACACAGCCAAATGTTATTTCCTTGATATATTTTCAACCTCCTATTATGATTTTGATTGCATTTTGCTATTTGATGCAATAGAATGTGTGTTTAGATCAAGAGTAAGTTTTTTTACTCTACACGGTCGAGGCCAAGCCTATTGAGGGGTAATTCAATTAGTATGACATTTATAGATGGTCCCCATCACTCCGATCAGGATGGTATGTAGGCTTATTTTGACGCACTTTTCAAAAAAGCAGTTGCTGTCAAGGTCTTGGTCTGGAGCAGGGGGCGGCTTGTCACCCTCTATCCTCAATAGTTCTTCTCTTTTCCCTGGTGGAGGAGACTCGCGGCTCTCCAGGCCAGTATGTCTCCATTTCCTTGATTGAGGGACTTAACTGCTACCAGCGTAGTTTTTTCTTTCCTGTCTTTCTTTCTTGATAGTGATGCTAAATATTCCCAGCAATTCTCCGAATACAATCTAGAGTACGTGTTGTACACATGCAGCCTGAAAGTCGCGCCTTTTTATTGGTGCATTATATCTGTTAACACTATCAACACTATAAGTTTCTCATTTGCACCATTTCCAAGAGATGACATGTTTTATGCCAGCATCCTTCTGTTCTTGTTCCCAGGCTCACAGGTATCATTAATGCAGACATTTGTGTGTGTAGGGAGATGCCCCCCTGATACCTCCTCGGTATCTGCAGCTTGATCTCCTTGAGCATGTTATGAGGAATGTGAGCAGGTTTCGCTTGCGAGCTCATACTCTCGCGGTGGAATTATTTATCTGGCGCGGAGGAATTTCCACTGTGATAAGTGTTCCTGTGCTGCTGTTCCTTTTGGAGCTCCGGATAATCGAGCAGGCAGCGGGGCACCTGAGATGGAAAGTCGATTATCCACCCTCCCAACTTGTGGGTTTGGGGTTTAAACCTCACTGGAGGTCACAACCGGCTAAGCTGCCCTCGTTCGGCGGAATCTAGAAACCTTACCTTACCTGTGCTGCTATTCAGAATGAGGTGCATGTTCTTTTTCACTGTCAAGACTTGTTTGTGTGCTCTCTCAGAAGAAAGTACTCTTTCCTTTTCTTCCCTTTCTGCCAATCCTTTCCTATGGAGGCCCCTTGTATTCCTCATGCCTTGCCTAGTCAGACTGTCTTTGATTTCCTTTCTCAACGGCACAATAGACTCTGCCATTTCATTTCGGACATTATGGACTATTATTTGGCTGGCGAAGACTAGCAACAAACCAATCAGCCCAACGACCTGGCTGGCGGTTAACCCTAATCTTGTTATCTTATCTAATCTTGTAGGGAGATGGCATGCAGCTGATTTGAGCATTTGTGTGTCACAGAAATCCAACCATGTCAGCAACCAGCGGCAGAGAGGCACTTGCAAAAGGCACAGCGTCTATCGTCAATAGTCCTCCTCCTCCTCCTTAAGCCCATGCTTGTTTATTCAGACTGCTAGAACCTGCTTCACTTAGCAGGGCTTACAGCTAAGCAGCTTGGCCATCCCCATGGCCTTCCGTCTTCCTCCTCTTGTTGGCACGCTCTTGGGCCCCAAGGAAATCCGACCTGCAGTAAGCAGCAGGCACAGATTCAGAGCCAATTACGATCATGACTAAGGACAATGCCAAGCAAATCATAAAACCCCTTTCATGAATTATTTGAGAAGCAACATCACTCACTCTAACTGTCCGTTTAGGCGAAGCATGGGTAGCCACGCGAAGTTCTTAAGGGTTGTCAGGGTGCGATCAACCTCTGCTTTCACCTGCAAGTCAGGTAAATTGGTCCATCCTGAATCAATGTGGCCTGGATTGAGGTAACAAAACAAACTGGTGGATCTGACTGCTGGGTGCACCAAACTGGTGGATACCGTGACTGATATGAACACATCCGTTAAGTTGTGCAAAACTGCCTTTGAACTTCCTAGTGAGAAGACTGGAGATTCCCTGGGAGATTCCTGCAAAGCAATCTATTCACTGGAAAAAGCATTAGCAATGAATAAACACCTTTTAGCAGTACCCACCTTTTCATGCACTTCATCCTCAGACAAATCGGCATCGACGGACGCCCAGACAGCATTCTTTTGCTGCTCAAACATTTCTGCAACCTGTAGAACAAGGACAACGCCTTACTAATTGCTGATCGCATGGAAGACATCCACAGCTTATGTATGTAAGATAGCAGCATGCCTAGGTATACATTTACAGGTTCAACAGACTGACAGCTCGCCAGCCCAAACAGCCATTCCAGGTAAAAATGTGCATGTCTTGCATTCAGTGCTACTCAATGAAAGTCACACCAACCTTCTCTTGAAAGTCAGCTGTCTCGTATCGCTCAGTCCCAAATCCACCACGAGCCTTAGCTGCCTCAGCTGATATCTGCACTTGCAAGCAAAAAAGTGAACAATTAGAACAAGTTGATGATGAGGATAATGATCTCAGGTTTCTAGAAGACTTTTGAAAACACCGTGTGTCCATGACCAATTTTGTCGTTATTCAACACTGGTAATTCAATATTGCTTGAGCAAGTTGAGAAACACAGATCATGGGAAGAGCAACAAAGAAATCTTGGAAAATAATCCCCTAGGATTGACAGGAGTGCTTAAACGGGGATTCCACCATCCAATGACACTTTGGCAGCAGCAACCCTCATCACTCCCTGCAGAAGTGTCTCCTCCCCAGAGCTGTAATAGCAGAAAACCAGAGCATAATTTGAGGCCAAAGCTTAACCCTGGGCAAGATCAAACAAATCCCTCCCCGATTTCAAGCCCTATAAGTGACAAAACGAGTCATTATTCGAAGATTCTTGACAAATCGGTCGTGTATGCACGGTATATACAGCGACTTGGGCATAAATGGTGATAAGCGGCATTTATGAGACCTCGTCCTCAAAAAAGACAGGTCTTGGTCCAGCACAAGCCCTTGTTCAAGTTATTCAGGCACATCTTTGCATAATTTTCAAATACAATCACCAATTAAGATAAGTCTTCAATAATGTACATTTCAGGAACAACATTAACTCACCTCGAGGTAGAGAACCAGGTCCGGAGCCGGGAGCGTCTGATCGGGGGCTTTGCACCACTGCACGCAAATAAACCAGCAATGGCATCATCCATTACACAGAGCTAAGTCAGGAGACAGCAATTACAAAACAAGGATCAGCATGTCCATAGCAGTCAAACAATGCAAATGATTAGCAACCCTAGTCCCGTTCTACCAGGCAAATGTGGACATTGGCAGACAGACTATGGGTAAAATTTTGCGTGATATCTGCAAGGCATGGAGTACCTGGCTTGTACTGCATGCTGCAGCCCTGCTTATGCCATCTAGGCAAACCATCCCACAACACAACAGCAAGGGGTCTCTTAGATCATTCCATCCAAATCCCTTTATCAAGTCAGACCACTGGCACCGTGCTTGAAACAAGTTTTGGCTGCCCAGTTGCTCTATCCTATTTCTAGCGGCGGCACACGGCGTGACAGCCCAAAGTCAGCGGCGACCCACCTCAAAACCCATCGTGTCCTTCTCCTTAGCTGAGCTGTATGCAATGCCGCTGTAAGCATATCGATCCACAACCAGGGTGATGCCGGCAGCAAGCTTGTCTAAGAGGGTTTGCCTGCAGGAGCAGGCGAGAAAGGAAATCAAAAAACCTCCTGACCCTTAACATCTAGCGGACCAGATAAAAAGGATACAGATTCCTCCTATTCATGGACCTCTGCCCTCAAATTGGGACGGGGAGAAAGAAGTAAGGGAGGGGGGGAGACACACACAGAGAGAGGGGAGAGGGAGACCAAATGGGTAGGAGGAAGAGTAGATGCAGGCGGCATAATAAGGATGGGTTATAGGGCGGTCCAGTCTGCAAAAGAGACTCGCCAATGGCGAGACTTGTTGTAGATGGGCAGGGCGGACATAAAAGATTATCAATAGGAAACTACTTTTCACAGGCGGCTCCTTTCAACCTGAGAATTTCCAGGCTACTTCAATATAACAATATTCATCTTATCAAACTGGGTCTTCCAGAGGCTGGGACAAGCCACGTGTTGTTCCCTCCTCTCAACCTAGATCATCTTGGCAAGCAGCTGCAGGCTCCAGGTCCTCCCCAGGTTAGTTCTGAATGCTTCGGCGGTGTAGATTAGCTCCTGTGCGCGCTTCAGAGCCTTGGGGTGCTTGGAGGACAGCACTGCGCAGTGTGCTTGGTATACAGCTAACAAACTGAATAGTTCACTCATTGGCACAAGCTGTGGGTTGCACATCAGCTGCTCTGTGGCAAGGGCAGCTGCATGAATGAATACATGGAAACCCACAGGCCAGAGGTTGACGCACTAAGTGGTGGAGCTATTGTTATCCCTTTCTCCTTCCATCATTTCCCACATAACAACATCAGCAGGGGTGCTAGCTCCCTGGAAGGATGGTTGACTTTCCACTGTCAGCCATGTCCACGCTCATTATTGCATTTCGCACTGCCCCATCCTTCTCTAGTAACATGACTTTAGCTGTGATTTTAGGCGTAATGGTAACAATTTAGGGGAGTGGCTGAGGGGCTGTCTGCTCATCTTTGCAGATTACGACGATTTCCAAAGCATGAAAAAGTGATACTCGTCACCAACGAGAGTTCCCCTCAAACAGACTCGCCGACTCTCGGCGGGAGTCTCAGCGAGACCACTGCCCAACCTTAGGCACAAGGTGAGACTGCAAAGGAGGACCTGAGCTTATAATGAGCCTTAGTAGGAAATGGAACCTAAGGGATGTCCTCTGCAATCACTATTCTGGACATTGCGCTCTCCTGTTTATGTCTACATTTAGGGTTGTATCATCTGTGTGCAGTTCAGAGCGTGTGGAAAGTAGCATACATTTGATCGAGGTTAGTCTACTGCAAGAGTGTGCATCGCTGAAAGCAAGAATGGGCTAAAAAAAATTGTTCAGGGTGCGGGTGGGGATTATGTGCATCACAGTCCCAAACTTGAGCAGATGCTTCAATCCAGTCTCTTGCCTTGTCTAGGATGAAGAGGAGGTGCCATGGCCATGGCCTCCATTGTATCAAACAATGAGCAATGTTAGCATCTGGGTGCAATCTGTTCCCTAGTGTAGCAGCACTGGCGTTCCACCCTCTGTTGCTTGGGTGAGCCTTTAAGGTATGGGTGGTAGGAGTCACATACTAATGGGTGGGTAGCTGACACGCCAAGGGCAAGCCTCGGGGAGCCTCTATATCAATGTACCAAAGCCTCTGTGACCCTCTTTTGCTGACACAGTATCTAAATGCGCTCAAAATTTTCCAGGAATTTTTGCAAAATTTTGCAAAATTTTACAGGAATTTTTTGAACTTAAGTCATTAATTAATAAGAGCACGCCCAAACATCTTTGTCGGGATGAAGGTGGAAGGGGCAACAATGGGGACAGGTGCCTTGGCTCACAGGTTTGCTGGGCAGGATGAAGTGCTAGCAGATGCAGTCTTTGAAACAGTAGGAACCCTTAGTGAGGGTAAGCTGTTGTAGCAGTGCATTGTGTGGTGCTTGTCAGATGCAGACCCCTTCCCGTGCTAGCTACGGTACAAGCTGTGCAAGTTGCTGCTCAGCCTAACCTTATGCAGCCTGATGAAGAGCATTTCTGAAAGACTAGGCGTGCGGAAGGGTCATTTTGATGAGTGAAGGAGGGCTGAAGTCCACAATGCAGCAGCAGCAGGCAGGCAGCATCAGCAGCAGGGGGTATGACATCAGGTGGCAGCAGCTCGAGTCTCAAACACCCGGCAAGACACTGCAGCCAGGTCAGCTGAGTATGCTTTTCTTCTGGCTTTGGCACTGGAAGCAGTGTGCTTGCTGTGCATGCACATCCACTGCCCTGTGCCAAAGTGCGACAGTCAGCTTGGGAGCTGATGTACAGCAAACCGTGATTCAGGCTTACTTTCCAGAGCATGCAATGCAATTGATGTGAACGCAAGAGCAGGCAGTGCAGCACGAGTGCGACAGTCAGCTTGGGAGCTGATGTACAGCAAACCTTGATCTAAGCTCACTTTTTAGAGCATGCAAGGGAGTTGATGTATGGCTGCAAGAGCAGGCGGAGCAGCAAGAGTATAGAGGCTAATCTGCAGGCAAGCGGCCTGCAGCACTGTTTGAAAATGAAAACCAAGAAGCTGCACTGATCGAATGAGAAATTCAAGCTAACAGCAATGTGGAGCAGGGTAGCTTGGAGGATGGGCGGGTGGGCATGCTGACCAGCTGCTCCAGTATCTTTTGACTCAGTCCGGACTTTAAGACAGCCGTCCAGCCAAACGAAAGTGATAAGTCTCAGGGTGTAGTGTGTCTATGAAAAGCAGTTTCTCACAAAAATGCACCACCGGCCCTCTCCATGTAGGCTTAGGCACTGTAGAGGCTCGAGGAGTCTCTTTGGGACTTTGAGATACCCCAATTACCCACCCTTGGTCATTCTACGAGCGTCAAATTTGCCATATACCCTCACAGGCAGGGACAGCCGACTTATTGGATGGCCCGCCCTAGATCACTGCATTTGTGCATGTGCAGCGTGTGCTCAGCAGGGCGAAGGAGGATAATATTTAGAGCCAGGCACTCGTGCATTGAGAGCAATGCGGCACAGGTCTCACAATGATTCCCGGGAGGCTGGTGATCCAGAAGGGATCAGGGAAAATGATTCGGGGCTTTGAGGGCTGGTGCTGGCACCAACAGCCTCCGCATCATGCCATGCCCAGCTGTGTTCAACCACTCAGCTGCAAAGACCCAGGTCTAGCTACAAGCAGCCAGCAAGTGCTCACAAACAGCCACCACTGCACTGGCTCCAAAGGAATGCCACTGGCATGCCCCATGCCCCCTGGGACAACCTGAAGCGGCATGGAACATGGATGAGGGCTTTTTGGGCCAAATCCAGGATTTGAAGGATCAGCACACACACACACACACACACACACACACACACATGCACACCTCTTTTCCCAACGGTTTTGTGCAAAGAGCAGGTGCACCTCCTCGTCGCTCATCTCAACCTCTTTTGACAGGTACATGTTGATTCGCTTGCCCGACTCTGTGCTGCGGTCTGGGAAGCGCCACATCTCTGCTGCTATCTGCATGTCCATGCACCCAACAAGTGTGAAGGTGGCTTCATTGTCCAAACAGATGTACTTGACACATTGCAGCACAGTGAGAGCACAGTGGGACAAATGTGCACCCCTGCAATGATGCTGGTCGTGTCCGAGACCATTAAAGAAGGCAGATGCAAGCATGAGAACGAGCGCAAATGCACCATGTACAGGGATTGCATGCAGATGCTGGGAGCAAGCAATACTTTGGAAAGCGGTGACAACATGGCAATGTCTCCATGGTACAGCAAGTGCATGGCCAATCCTGCTCCTAGAGGCCCCTTTGAGCCTGCCGCATTGACACAGGGTTGTGCAACTCCACCATCACATCACTCCCATGGGCATTCAATTAGGTGGACACATTGATGAGCGTATTGCAACACATCTAAGCACCCAGAGGAGCCTGCCAATTCAAGCCCAGAAGTGCTCACATCACGAGACTTCAGGTACTCCATGAGCTTGTTGCACTGAGTGGTTTTGCCGCAGCGGTCAACGCCCTCAAACACAATGAATGCACCTGGACATGCAGCACATAGGGTGGGGCAAAACAGTCTTTCAAGGATTTGCAGCAAAGGCTGAGCCAGAGGTCACCATGGGCATCATCAAATCTTGGGGCAAATGGGCTACCCCACACCCTATTTACTAGTAAATGGGCTGCCCCCCCAACTGACTGGGTGCACTGGTAATGCACACCCCCAAACACAAAAACCCTCACATCCAACCAGTGTCTAATCACAGCAAACTACAAAATTGCCAGGCCATCCCATCCATCCCGCACCTCGGGGGGGGGTCTTCTCAGACGAGCTGGACGCCTTGGCCATGGCCTGAAGTGCAGCCATCGCATCTCCCATGCTTGCCCTGCCTCCTCGTCTAGGTAACAGGGACTGACGATGGGGTTGGGCCAACCGAGCACAGCACCGTGATAGAGCTGTAGAAATGATTGTGGGCAATAAGGTTATAAAAAGGAGAGGGAGACGAGAAGTTAGTTGGGTCAACTCAACCTCCTTGCATGCTTGGCATCAGAGTTCTCAAAATTATCTACTTAATGCATCGGTCTGGAAACTAGGTCATCTGGGGCTGGAAATCAGGTCAGTGGACCTATGTATTCAGGTCCACCTCCCTTATCTGCTTTGTAATGTGTGTATCCTTGTATGCCATGGGAACATGATATAAGGTGGAAGCCTGATCTCCGTATGCAGACACGGAATCCAATATGTTTTATACTTCCTTATGTGCTGGGTTATCATAGAGATACCAGTAGAGGTTTAGGGTCAGGGGTCAAGGCAATCTGTGTTGTCTAGTCCCTTTTCACACACAATAACACGCATGCGCATGCACACGTGCGCACGCAAACACACACACACACACACACACACACACACACAC